>ENA-UOTV01000029-UOTV01000029.1-synthetic-metagenome-genome-assembly--contig:-NODE-29-length-10285-cov-4.397263_pt1 | contig 10285 bp, 10 predicted proteins | sample MGYA00238142_ERZ746979 | MGnify/ENA primary metagenome ERZ746979 (study PRJEB28755, sample SAMN02352511) | synthetic metagenome | study: EMG produced TPA metagenomics assembly of the Artificial... | reverse complement strand
GCTGGTCTTTGGCCATTTAGGTCTGAGGCCCTTACACGTAGATTTCTGCGACTGTGAGCGCGTTATAGAAAGCGGAAGTCTGGTCTCACATTTGCCTAAAATAGAACCATCTTCCACTGAAACTATTTGGCGATTGCGACCAAGCTCCTTACACACAGACTCCTGCGCGGGGGAGCGCGGTGAGCGTGAGCCGGCGCGGTTAAAAGTCGGCCTGAAGATAGCTTTGGGTGAGAGGACTTCCACCTTGCAAGCACATCATATTAGGCATTCACCACTTCCCAATATTCACACCATCAAGCCAAACCTCGCCGACGGTTCGCAAGCTCCGTCAAAGCCAAGCCAACAATGAACAACCCTGCAAAGACAATACAAACGATCAAGGAGAAGTGCGTTGGGCTGATCATCCCGGTAAGACCATTCATGTAGAAAAACCAGAATAGCGCCATCAGCAACGCCAACAAATGCCCTGAGTTCAGTAAGCTTCCCATCCCTTGCGCCAATGCAACTGTCGCCACAGCCACAAATAGTAGCTGAAGCGCAGCACTAGGCGTCCGGACGATGAAAGGTACCATGATGACCAGTGCCAATCCGCCGCTGACCAACAATTCGGCCCATTTTTGGTGTTGATTCGCTGCCGGAACCGTATTCAGCCATGACTGCCAGCCGCGTGGTGATGAGCCTAACGCACTCAGCCATGGCAAGGCCAAAAGCCATACGATCGGCAAACCCGCTTCTTGTTGTGCTGCGGTGGGAACAAACCAGACAATCAACCAACTTCCCAGCAAAAGCGCGCGATAACGCCACGAACCGATGTGCCACTGACGTTTTGCTTCCACTTGCAGGAGTTGCGGCCACTGAAAATGTCCAGCCTGAATGGGAACATAGTCCGCTGGTACTGAAGCGCTAGACGTTGGCACTTGGGCTTGATGCCTTACTTTTAATCCACCGGTTTGCCGCGCCTTGTGCATCAGTAATGCCGCCACCAGTGCAATGCCTACCGCAATCAACATCTCACCGAGCATATAGGCCAGTGTTGTCCGGTCAAACGCCACGGGGCCAAAATGTAGCGACAGCTTGCCTTGCTGTCCTGCATAACTGCTGAACATTTGAATCCCATCGATTGGGCGACCGATGACACGTTCACTAGCGCGACTGACCGTATCTTGCAGTGACGTCAAGCCGCTGAGACTCAACAAGCGATGCCAAAATGCGTGCGGCTCCGATAGCTGCGTGGCATACACATACAGGAGACCGAACATAAAGACTGTGACCAATCCACTGCGGCGTTTAGCTGTGATACTTTCGACCAGTAACGCCAGCGCCGCAATCAAGGCCATACTCGGCAACAAGGCCAGAAACGGCGACAAAAGGGTGGCCAACCCTATGCTTTGTCCGGGAAACCGGATCACCACCATCAAACCGGTAGCAAACAGTGTTACGAACCACATTGACAGCAACACCAAAAAGTTACCGACAAATAAAGCCAGTCCATACGATAGCCGCGCAAACCGCGTTGCTGCAATCCATGGCCATACGCCACTAGTGCGATCGGTTTGCAGCGCATTTTCAACCGCGCCTATGCCAAAAAATGGCAACGTGAAGCCGAAAATCAGCGCAGCACAGATTGGCAACCAAGTCGGATTATCCGCCTGCCGAAAAATCTTAGGATCTAACGATAGGACTTTAATACCGGTGTTAAACCGCGGGGTACACAGAATCGCTAACACGACCACTGTTCCGATCATCAGCCAGAATGAGTGCTGGCGGGCTCTTTCTTTGAACGATGTTTTGATCATGGTTAACATGCTGATCACCGGCTTTCCAAAGCACTTAACGTTGCATCTTCCAACGTAGGCGTCACCGCCACTGCCTGAGGTGTTGGTGATTGCTTGGCAACGGTCCGAATATGAATGCCATCAGTGGCTTGCCGCATTTCGCTCATCGCCTGATCGGTCTGCGGTTCCGTCCCTTGCGGTAGCACATACTCCCACACGTGACCCGTCGCGGCTTGAATCAGTGCCGGCGCAGTGCCTTGGAAGACCAACTGCCCGCCTTTTAGCAACAACAATTGACTGGCAACGGCTTCGACATCTGAAACAATGTGCGTTGACAACAAGACAATCCGTGTTTGGGCCAGTTCACTTAACAAATTACGCATCATAATCCGCTCAATTGGATCAAGTCCGGCAGACGGCTCATCGACAATAATGATCTGCGGATCGCCTAACAATGCGGCTGCCAAGCCCACACGTTGCCGCATACCACCGGAAAAACCACCTAAACGTGCATGGGCGGCACCTTGCAAATGCATTTGCTGCAACAATGCCTTGATTTGGCGATTAGCCTTGGTCGTTGGCACCCCTTTGAGTGCGGACAAGTATTGCAAATACTCCGTTGCGGTCAACTGCGGAATAATCGGTACGGTTTGCGGCATATAACCCAATACCCGCCGCATTTTGCCAGGATGCCGTAAGATGCTTTGCCCGTTCAGCAAAACATCTCCAGCCGTGGGGCGCATTAACGTCGCCAAAATTTTCATAAACGTCGACTTTCCGGCCCCATTTGGCCCAATCAAACCAACTAAGCCACCGCTTTCAATCGTCACTGAAACATGATTCAAGGCCATTTTATTGTGAAATTGCATGGTCAAATTTTTCGTTGTTAGTTTCATAAAAATCAACCTCCGAACGCGTTATTTCACCTGATTGTCGCCATTGTGCGTCACTAGGCGAAGCTGCGTATCAGCCGGCCGGTTATAAGTGACGTTGTTTTCAGTTGTGGCACGTGTAAATATCTTGTTATCGCCAGAACCGGTGCGTAATTCATAGCCGCTTTGCTTATCTGCGCCGGTGACGACATTATCGCCATACGTATTGTTAACCTGATTCTTCCCTTTCAGCTCACTGTGCTTCATGTGAAAATCGCCACTGCTCAAGGTAAATTGTCCTTGGGTGATTGCGCTGTCGGTGACAAACAGATCACCGTATTTCGTCGTGACTTTTGGTTCACGCAATGTTGCGTTCGTCACGCGAACATTGCCGGAATCTGACTGCAACTGCAGCTCTGCCTGCTGAACATCGCTGACCGTCATATCGCCGCTGCTTGCGCTGAGCTTGAGCTGGCCGGTTTTGGCAACGGCGTAAGTTAAGTTACCGGAGTCAGTGTGGATCATCGCCGCCGTAATGGTTTGATCGCGTGGCACCGTAATCGTAATTTGCGGTGAACGTGTCTGACCGAGCATCATGCCAAAAATCGGCTTTCCTTTTTGCGTCAACTTGAGCTGACCGGAATGAACCGTTTGCTTAACGTGTCCTGATCCCACTGATCTGACTTGAACTTGATACCGCGCGCCGGTTTTCACAACCACGTCCATATCATTGGCAGTCACCGAGAGTCGCGAGAACGGTTTGACTTGCTGCGTTTTGGTTGTCGGGTTGGCGATAATGGGCTGTCCATGTACCACCGCAATCGGCTGCAACCCGTCATGAGCGGCACCGATGCCCAGCATGGTCAAACCAAGCACGATTAGCAGTCCACCAATTGCCAGGAATCTTTTCATCATAACCGGGTCACCTCCAAATGTTGCTTGCGGACACGCCGATAGATCCACCGGAAGAAGCGGGCCACCACGTTAAACATGCCTTGGGTCGTCCATTTCAGTAACGGTATCAGGAAAAGTCCCACGCCAATGGCTGCGATTCCTAAGCCCACGTAGCTCAACGCCACCATGGGATGGGCCAGCAGGAACAGTCCGGCGAAGATCGAAAAGGCACCGACGCCTAAGCCAAGGCCAGTGGCACCGGCGAGCACCAGCAGAATCGCCAAGCTAACTGCCGCAATCACAATCAGCAGTGCCAAAACGATGACAAACAACGCAATGGCAACCGGAACTGTCATCGGCGCCGACAAAATCGCCAATACAATGGTCTTGATCTGTCGAGCGTTGGCTTTAGGCGATGCCGCGGAGCCAGAAGCCGTGCTGCTTTTAATCGCATAATCTGCCAAAATCTGGCGACCAAGCTGCTGCGGTGTGCCGAGCGCCTTGGTAATTGCATCACCGTCCGTCAAGCCGCCATCTTCGGCATAATCCTGAAAAAAGGCAACGGCTTCTGCCCGTTCATCGCTGGTTAGCGGCGACAGTATTTGCGTTAGTGCCTGAAAATAAGCTTCACTACTCATGACCGTTTCTCCTCCTTCGCTTGGTTACCTGCGTCGGGCAGAAAATGCTCAATCTGCTGCTTGAAAGTTTGCCAATTGGTTTCGGTTTCCTGTAACAACTTGGTTCCGGCAGGCGTAATCCGATAATAGCGACGATTGCGCCCTTCGTATGGCTGATCGTAAGTCGTTAACGCACCTTGAGCTTTTAGGCGGCGCAACACTGGGTACAACGTGGAAGGGGAAATGCTAATCACCGCTTGAATTTGTTGGGTCAGTGCGTATCCGTATGCATCGGATTGTTGCAACACGGCGAGCACAATGCCATCTAATAGTTCCGCACTGAGCGGCATACTCATGAACCCAACCTCCTTCCTTATTACATCGTCGCCTATATGATACGTCATATAATATCATATGCAAGAAAGCTAAGCGAAAAAGGCTCAAACTCTTTGACAGTTATAAGCACGAAAAAACGGCCAACTCCTTCATACCAAAGGGATTGACCGCTTAGTGATACTTAGCGATTTATCGTAAACTTTCACTTATTAGGTCTATTCGTCGACTAACGTTGTTTTCATATCCACTTCTTTAGTGACAACGCCAGCTTGATACAGCGCCTTAGCAATGGCGTTTTCTTCAGCCACAATCGTGCTGTTGCCGTTAATCAGGGTCATGGAATAGGTTCGCCGTTCGACCATCTTTTGGATCACCGCATCTGAAAGCTTGAGGGTCTTGCTTAGCATGGCAATCAGTTGGGTATGGTGCGCATTCGCCCACGTCATGTCGTCATTCAACGCTGTGGTCAGCAACTTGCTTAATGACGTGTGATTCTTGGCATAGCTTTGCGTCGAAATCAGGAAGTCCCGGTTTTTGGACAGGCCGGTGCCGTTGGTCAGCAACTTGGCATTGTTGTTTACTTGCGCGGTTGCCGTGTACGGATCCCAGGTGACCCAGGCATCCACACTGCCTTTAGCAAAAGCAACCGACGCCGAACTCTGATCCATATTCACCAACTTGACATCGCTGGTTGATAGTCCGGCTTTCTTGAGCGCCTGGATGATCAGGTACTGGGCAGCAGTGCCTTTTTGATAAGCAATCGTCTTGCCTTTGAGTTGCTTGAGACTGGTGATGCCGCTATTTTTGCCAACCAGAATGCCGCTGCCGTATTCTTTCGTGGCCCCTGCGGCAATCAAAGCGATGTCGGTACCGGATGCCTTAGCCGTGACCGGTGGCGTATCGCCGACTCGCGCGTAGTCAATGGCGCCGCTTTTAAGAGCGGTCATCAGTGCCGCGCCATCCGAGAATTCCTTGAAGACCACTTGATAGTCTTTTGCCTTCAATTTCTTGGCTAGTTCGCCGCGCTGACGGGAGATGTCCACCGGGTCGGCTTTTTGGTAGCCAATCGTGACGGTTTCCTGATTGGTCGAAGCCGTGGTAGTTTGGGTATAGCCATACACGGCAACGCTGAACCACGCAAAGAGACTGACTAACAGTAAAATGAATCGAAATTTACGCTTCATAAAGTTTCCCGCCTCGCATGAGTTGGTCGCGTAGTTTCGGTCGCAAAACCTTGCCAGTAGTATTCACTGGAAAAGCTTTAACAAACACGACTTCGGTCGGACATTCGTAAGCAGCAAGGTGGTGGCGGGCAAAATCGAGTAAGTCAGCCTTGGCTTTTTGCGGATCAGCAGTTGGATCCTGCCGAATGACCACAGCCGTGACGGCCTCTCCGTACAGATTGTCCGGTAATCCAATGACCGCCACTTGTGCGATCCAGTCCAGTTCGTTAAGCACATTCTCGACTTTGGCTGGTGCCACCTTTTCACCGCCGCGATTGATCATCTCTTTGCGGCGGCCTTTGACAAAGAGGTAACCGTCTTGATCCAGATAGCCAATATCGCCGGTCAAGAACCAGCCATCGGCAAATGAATCAGGATGCGGCTCGAGATAATCGTGAATCACGTGGTCGCCGCGAAGGACAATCTCACCTTCGACAAATGGTTTTTTGGTCAACGTGCCGTCTGCCAATCTGATACGAAGATCCGTACCAACCGGTTTGCCTGCTGACCCGATTTTGGGTGCCTGAATCGGATTCAGGGTGCTTTGACTGGCCGTTTCCGTCATGCCGTAACCTTCCAAAACCTGCGTGTGAAACCGCGATTGAAACGCCACGAGTTTGTCTTCTGGCAAGGCGAAAGAAGAACTGCGGACAAACCGCAAATGGATATTGTCGTGATACGCTTTTAAGGCATTTTGGTTCATCAGCAGAATCGAAATGATCGTCGGAACCACCGACACCCAGGTCACGTGATTGTCTTCAATGGTTGGCCAAAAGGCACTTGCCGAAAACTTAGGCGCAATGACCAACTTACCACCGGATAGTCGGGTGGCCAAAACCGAAATCACCTGCGCATTGATATGAAACATCGGCATCACGACCATTGCCGTGTCATCCGGCGTTAGTGCGTGGCTCATAATGTCATAGTGGGCGGCGTTAACCAGCATTCGGTGCGTCAGGCCGACCCGTTTCGGTTTTCCCGTGGTGCCTGAGGTGTTCAGAATTAAAGCCAGATCATCTTCACGCGGCGCCATTTGTGGGGCGTTGATGCGATAAGCCAGCTGGCCTGCATCGGTTAGAATCGCCAATTCCGGCATGGTATGCAAGCGAACCCGCGCCCATGGGATCAAGGGTGCTTCCATGGCTTCTCCCAGGGCTGGCAGGGTGATGACCGCTTGATAGTGATAAGTGGTCCACTCGTTAAGCAATTCCGGTACCGGCGTTTTAGCCGCGATCGGATGGGCGACCGCACCAATTTCCCAAAGCGCCTGATTAAGCGGCAGGAAGACCGGTGAATTCGGCAAGACGATCAAAACCTGGTCCCCAGCGCCGATTTTCCGTTCGGCAAATTGCTCGCGTAAGGCAGCAACATCTTCTTCTAAGTCGCGCCCCGTGTACCACGTATTGGCAGCAACGGACTTAACTAAGGGATAATCACGATGATTGATGAGATTCTGAGATAACTGATCGGTGAGCTTGCTCATGATGCAGGACTCCTTTCGCAGATAACGACAACGATTGCGGACGGCCTATTAACCATCCAAACGGTGAAACTTTGTAACAGAACCAGGCGATCCCAAAAGAGACGCCGAGAATACCTAGATAACCAAGCGGCAACAGTAACAGCAGGGTCAGATTGCTAAGATGCATCAATCCCAGCACCCCGCTTAATAACGACAGTGCGATCGTTTGGCAAAGATAGACCCCAAAAGAAACTTGGGCACCATTACCAACTAAGCAAGCGAACCAGTGGGTAGGTTGCTTGGCGTGCCAGGTAGCATACTTTTGGCCAAGCAGTGCCACAAAAGCAATCATCACCACGTCATAGACCAACATATAAGGTTGATGCGGTGAAACGGCGGCGCTATGGGTCATGCCCAAAATCTGTTTATTAAAGACATAAAGCCCAATTGTGCCAAAACTGAGTATCAATGTGCTGATGCCGATGAGCAGTTGATGATCCAGCAACCAATCCTTGACTGCCTTAGCATGTAAGCTGAAAAGGCCACCGGCAATGAAGAAGAATTGATACGTGAAGACATTGACGCCATAAGCACGGAACCACCATAGCCAACCACTGGTATCGATGTGGGGCAGTCCGTATTTAATCCCGGCCACAATCAGCAGTTGTAAGCCAAAACTGGCCAGTGCCAAAGCACCGTGATGCCCTTCTGTCTTTTTAAACAGCCAAAGCATCGCCGGAAACAACAGATACAGTTGCAACGTGACTAAGACGTAATATAGGTAGAACTGATCGCCATGCAGGATAGCGCTGAGATAGTCCGGCCAGAAATTGGCAATGGTAAAACCGCCAATACCAAGCAAGATGGATCCGATCATCAGCAACGTATTCCACAAAACATAGGGAATGCCGACAGTTGTGAACCGTTTTTTGAAAAACAACGGCCAATTACGTTTCCGCGAATAGTAAACCATGGTCAGAACCAGTCCGGTCATGAACATGAAGCCCATCCGCGTGAAGTGGATCATCAAGTGCGTAGCAAGTAAGGCGGTGCTTGCGAATCCGGATGACAGCTGATGCTCAAACGCGGTTGTCGTATGATTCAACAAGACCCCGGCAATGAAAATCAGTCGCATCAAGTCAATTTCATATAGGTAACGATGTTTCTTAGCAGGCTTGGCAGCAGTAGCGGTTAATACTGGCTCTTTCATGAGGTCACCGGCTCTTCTGACAAGATCGCTTGCAACACCCGGGCAGCGGTTTGGGCCACTACTTCAGGCGACTGCCCCCGGGCTCCGGTCGTTTCGGCAACCAACTGGCCATCCCTGACGACAATAATCCGATCCGCCATCCGGGCTGCTTCGTTGACATCATGCGTGATAAGCAACGTACTCAGCTTTTGCTCGGTAAAAATTTTCAAAATGAGATCCTGCATCCGTTGCCGCGTCAACGCATCTAACGCGCCCAGCGGTTCATCAAGGAGCAACAATTGCGGCTTAGCCAGTAACGCCCGGGCCAACGCCAGCCGTTGCTTCTGCCCGCCGGAAAGTTGCGCCGGATAACCGGTGCTTTTATCGGTTAAGCCAACTGCATGCAAGAGACTTTTCGCCTCGCTGATGACCTCCGGATCCCGATTCTTAAACGAGACATTATCCAGATTGGTCAGCCACGGTAACAGACGGTCATTTTGAAACATCACCCGCATCACTAAGCCTTTTTCACGACTTAGGTGACCGGCTGTCGGCGCTTCAAGCCCAGCGATCAAGCGTAAAATCGTGCTTTTTCCGCCGCCGCTCATCCCAACCAAGGCCAGGAACTCACCTGGGTACAAGTTGAGCTGAATATCGTTCAGGACGGTTTTGTCACCGTATACTTTTTCCACATGTTGCAGTTTCACAATTGGGTTGGTCATGCGTCAACGCCTCCTTGTCGCCAGCTGAGGAAAAGTCGTTCCAGATTCTTAGCAATTACATCAGAAAGTTTTCCTAGCAAGGCGTAAATCAAAATACAAAGTAGAACCGTATCCATGCGCATAAATTCTTGGGCGTTGGTGGCCATGTATCCTAAACCGGAAGTGGCCGAAATCGTCTCGGCAACAATCAGAGTCGTCCACATGACACCAAGTGCGTAGCGAACACCCATCAGAATGTTGGCCAAGGCGCCCGGGAAAATCACGCGGGTGAACAATGCCCGTCTGGAAAGTCCATAAGCCCGGCCCATTTCCAGTAGCTCCGGGTCAGCGCCCGTAATCCCTTGATACGTATTGATATACATCGGGAACATGACCCCGATCGCCACCAACGCGATCTTAGCGGGTTCGCCAATCCCCATCAGAATAATCATCAAAGGAATCAATGACAGATGCGGGATATTGCGCAACATCTGAATGGGACTATCCAGCAGCGCGCGGATCGGTTTGACCAAGCCGTTGATGAGGCCAAGCACAAAGCCGACACTGCCGCCGATGGCAAAACCGGCCGTGGCCCGATATAGGCTAATCGCAATGTTCTTTGGCAATTCACCGTTTTGCCACAACGTGATGCCATCTTGGATAACGGTCGTCGGAGCCGGGATCAATGAACTGGTGACCCAGTTAAAACTGACTACAGCCTGCCAGCCAATCAGCACCGCCAGTGGCACGATCCATGGCAGTACCTTCAACCAATTCACGGATCGTCTCGTCCGCTTTTTTGGCTGTTGCGTCAGTGTCGTTACTTCTTGCATCAGCGCCATCTCCTTTAAGTTGATGGTGTTCATACTACGGGCAGCGACTTAAAGCTGACTTAAGTCAATTTGAAGAGTTTATGACCAAACCGTCATGAAAAAATGTCTTTTCGGGCGGGAAACGGCGTTGGGCCAGTAAATGAGCGGGTTGAGGGAAACGAAAATAACGGTTTTATCCCTTAAAAGCCGTTTTGCTAAATCACGAAGAGCCAAAAGATTTTTGACAGTTCGTTTTTGTAGACGCTTTCATAAAACCTGAAGTACACTAAGGAAAATGTCTTGCTGTTGGGGTAACCAAGGCGGTGATCATATCTCATGCTTACTATTTATGCCAATACTTAGGGGAAATATTGTCATGGCTGGTGTTAAACTATTTACCTCCG
>ENA-UOTV01000027-UOTV01000027.1-synthetic-metagenome-genome-assembly--contig:-NODE-27-length-10332-cov-4.715287_pt1 | contig 10332 bp, 9 predicted proteins | sample MGYA00238142_ERZ746979 | MGnify/ENA primary metagenome ERZ746979 (study PRJEB28755, sample SAMN02352511) | synthetic metagenome | study: EMG produced TPA metagenomics assembly of the Artificial... | reverse complement strand
CACAATAGTCGGCGTCTCCTTGAGCTCAGACTGGGGTGAGTCTATTTAATTGCACGGTTTAGTCTTTGCAGTCACGTGGACTGCGATGAGATTCAAAGTATTCCCACCAAAACAGTTGAGATATTTCAATTCGCACAGTCACGAGGACTGCGACCGCAACATAAATTTACCAGAAGGAGTATGAATGTACTTCCAAGCTCATGTGTACCTTACATTCACACTTGGACTTTTGCAGCTGCAACTCTCTCCTTCTTGTCTAATAATATACCATAATACCTGTCCGCATCTTCAACATTTGTTGCGATGACAGCAACCCTAAGCCAACCACTTATTCCGCTTCGCCATCTCCACCGCCTCAATCCGATTATGCACCCCAAGCTTGCTAAAAATGGCCGATAGATAATTACGCACCGTCCCTTCAGATAAAAACAAGGACGCAGCGATTTGTTTAGATGACAACCCACTAGCAACCTCCGCCAAAACTGCCAGTTCGCGGTCAGTGAGAGGATTGCTTTCAGCCGTGACCATATTTGTCACCAACTCTGGCGCGTAAATTGTTTGCCCAGTCATCACTTTACGAATTACGGCGATTAAGTCGTCGCTCGGGTTATCCTTTAAAAGATAACCATTCACTTTAGCCGCAACGGCGCGCTCGAAATAGGCCTTTTGCGCAAAGGTGGTCAAAATAATGACTTTCATTGGCAAGTCACTTTCATGAATTTTATCGGCGACATCAAGGCCGGTTAGTTTTGGCATCTCAATGTCCAAAATGGCAACATCAGGCTTGAGTTGCTGGATGTCTTCCCATGCCTTTGCACCATCTCCAGCACTTCCCAGCACATGCAAATCCTCTTCTAAGTCCAATAGCTGGGTGAGTGCCGAGTTTAACATGCTTTGATCTTCAGCGAGATATAACGTAATCAAGATAGTTGCTGCCACTCCTTTGGTAATGTAAGTGTGACCAGAGTACCTTGCCGATTGTGGATGATCGCAAAGGTGCCGTTAACTTCCGCCATCCGTTGCTGCATGCCGCTAATGCCGTTTGAACCCGCGCGGACGTAATTTTTGGATCGGCCGTCATCTTGAATGTTGACGATATAGGCGCTTGGCGTATCACATTCGTAATGGCTTCGGAAATGACCGGACTTAGGTGAATCTGCACCTTGGTTGGCCATTCAGTGGCGTCATTTTCGCCGTCTGTCAGCAAAACAACATTGGCTTCCGCAAGGTTTTTTTCCTTGCGTTAACATCATCTCACTTAGCGACTGTTGGTGCAGGTCATTGACGATTGAGCGGACCAGTTGCAAATCGTGACGACTGGTTTGGGCAATGTCGTCCAGTTCCGGTCCGACGCGCTCAGGTGCCTTGTCCAGTAGTTTTTTGGCGAGCTCAGCCTTAAGGGTCATCATCGAAAAGCTTTGGCCGAGGGTGTCGTGCAAGTCGCGCGCAATCCGTTCGCGTTCACCACGACGAACGATGGCCTGCAGACGCCGATTTGTTTGCCGAAGTTGGCGTTGGCGGATAATGGAGCGTGAGGCAGTATAGGCAAAGATTGGGGAGACAAGCGGGAAAACAAGATTGAGCAAGTTACCATTTGAGATGTTTAAAGTACCCGGATGGATCAGATTGGCGCGCCATAGACCCACGAGAATAATGAGGTAAAAAGCTGTGGCGAACCAGTGAAAATATTTTCGTGGGTACCTAGCTAAAATAAAGGACACTTGCCAACCGGGATAAATAATCATGTAATCATTGAAAGCGAAGATGGCAAATAAACCGGTGATCGCCAGCTCCAGCGGAATCGTGACGGGTAGCCACCGGTCGATTTCGTTGACCAGAATGTAGACGACCAGAAACACCACGCCCAAGCCGAGCCAAATCCAGTCAGTGACCGATTTTGTCGGAACATATTGAGCCATGATATACGGCAAATAGACCAGCCAAATATAGCTGGTCCATTCGAGATTCATCAACCATGACCGAAGATTATGCTTCACCCAAAGCCACGCCCTTCTGTTGCTCATGTTTTGTCTTGACAACCACTAGCAAACTCCCGAGCACAAACCAGACGGCAATCCCAACTAGATTTGTTAAGTCTACTGTAGCACGTGAGGTCACCTGATTTAAGAGATTATTCACGAAGTAAGTCGGCGTCTCCTTGCCGATGGTTTGTAACCACTTCGGTAGCAGGCTGATGGGCCACCATAAGCCGCTGATAATGGCCATGGGAAAAGTGAGTAAATTACTGGCCAAGCTGAGCATTTCTTCGCGCCGGATATGGGACAACGCAATGCCAATCATCAGGATAGGTAATTGACCGATTAAAATAATGCCAAGGAAGCCTAACCACTGACCAGCATCAAGGCTGACATTGTTAACGCCAATCGCAATGCCGCCTAAGACAATCACCGAAAGAAGGCTCATCATCAGCATCCAGAAAGTGATTGAGACGTAATAGGGAACCATGCCTTTTGGCGATAATCTTAAAAATGTCGTGAATCCTTTGTCGCGATCGCGTTTCAAGATGGACGCAATGCTGAAGAGTGCTTCGAGGAGAATACTAAAAACAATCATTTGATCCATATAACTAATGTTAAATTGTTTGATTGCCACAGCAGAGCCACTGATCATGGCTTTGGTATAAAGTAGATAGAATCCTGCTGGCATCAAGAGCGCAAGGAAAATAAACGAAAAGTTGCGGAGCACCAGGCGCTTGCCGTCAAAGGCCACTTGAGCTAAGAATGTTTTCATGATTGTGTGACCTCCTGTTTGGTTAATTGTAGGAAAATGTCTTCAAGTGATTCGCGATTCAAGCTGATTTGATGCAGTCGATTGAGCATCGGCACGAGTGCTTTCAGCGTCTGATCACCGTTGCGGCTGTGAATGACCAGTTTGTCACCCATGCTGTGGACGTGGTCGACATCAGCCAGTCCGCTAAAAATGGCCGGTTGCAGATCAGTTTCACAAGTAATTGTGGCGCCCAGATGTTGTTTTTGAAGCTGTTGTAAGGTGCCATCGAACGTAAAGCGGCCATTTTGCAAGATCAATAAGCGATCGGCAATTTGCTGAATTTCTTCGAGGTAGTGACTAGTGATAACGATGGTTTTGCCTTGTTGTCGCAGTTGTTCAACTTGATCCCAAAAAGCTTTTCGGGCATTCGCGTCCATGCCGACAGTCGGTTCGTCTAGGAACAGCAGATCAGGTTGGCCGATTAACGCAACGGCAAAGGTGACACGGCGCAGTTGGCCGCCGGAGAGATTACCGAGACGCTGGGTCTTGAGTTGCGTCAGGTTCAGATCGGCAAGCAAGCTGTCTGGGTCAAGCGCATGTTCAGTCTGTTCAGCGGCAAGTTTTAACATATCGCCGACAGTAATGCCGGGGATGATCATGTCGCCTTGAAGCATCGAGCCAATTCGGGCCTTGCTATTGGGATCACCGGGTTTTTTGTCAAAAACGCTGACGGCGCCTTTTCCCGATAAAACCCTAGCAAAATGTTTAGCAGTGTTGTTTTACCAGCGCCGTTGACACCGATCAAACCGATGATTTCACCGGCATGGACGGTTAAGTTAATGTCTTTTAAAACCTGTTTCTTGTCATAGTTGAATTTTAGATGTTCTGTTTGAATGATTGTGGTCATGTTGTCCACCTCCACTACTAATACTACGTGGTCGGGGGATTGGGTAGTAGTCGCGAATGTCATGAATGTGGTGTGACAAATGTCATGTTTTGCGAAAAGGCTGACAGCATGCTGAATGTGGGCGCTATTGTGCGAGGCATTCTTCTTGTATAATGGAAGGCATCAGACAGTGGTATGGACATAGAAAGGGACCATCTTATGGCAGCAGCCTTATCAGCACCTTTGCGGCAGTTATTATTGGCAACTCAATTAGGTTTGAGCGTGCATCATCCGCTTGCCGGGTGGTTCGTGTTGACGATTCTTTACCGTGATGCCGGCAGTAGTAGTGAACCCGTTACGTTAAGTTACCTGGCACGAAAATATAACAATGATTATCTGGACACAAGCGGCGGCGAAACGCCGATTGCTGATGATGTTTTGAAGAAAGTGCTTGATGTGCTGGTCATGCAAGCCGGTTTGGTCGAGATGAATCCGCGAAAAGTGCGTGCCCGCATGCACAATGGCAGCTACCATATTGTTCATTCCTATGTTTATCGGATTACCAGCAGCGGCATTGAATATTTGAAAATGATGCAAAAAGTCATTGACGCTGAAATAACGATTACTGCTAACACAAATCGGATTCAGGAATATGTCGATTTGGTGGCAAAACTGAGTGTACCGGTACGTTCAGGCGCTGACACGCAGCTTTACAACGATTTTCAAAACATGCTGAATGCATACGATGATGTCATGAAAGGTATCCATAAACTTGAGGATGACCTTGATGAATTAGCCAATGATATTGCCTTCAATCACGGCAGTCAGGCGGCGAGCCACTTGCAGCAGATGTTGCGTCACAAGGCAATTCCCGCTTATCAGCAGATGCTGAATCAGGCGTCACGTATTCAAGGTTTAGCAAATGATGCGGCTTTTGCCGATCAGATTGCCCATTCCCAACAAGGCAGTGATGATCTTGATGCTGCTCGGGCGGTTGGCCGTCAAGAAGCGTTAGTGATGCGGCTGCAGCGGACCAAACAATGGGCGCAGGCGCAGATGACCAGATTAGCACTCAGTATGAGTCCGACTTCCACGGCGATTGACAGTAGTCTGGATTCGATTTATTTAGTGTTTAACACCTTATTGGGCATTGTTCACTTGTTAAGTCAGGAGTTTGAACATGCCAAGCGCCAAACAATTGACATCAAGGCGCTTTCCAAAAAGTTAGATGGCTTGCTGGCACACTATCAACAACTTCACATTCCGGCGCAGGTGCCACGGCACTTGCCGGCGGATCGCGAGGTGGAAGATCCCAGCGATTTGCTTGATGCCTCAACAATGGGACCGGTCAGCTACTTAGCGAATCCGACCCGCAAGCAGCCAGCCAGCGAGACTGATAATCCGGATGTCACCGATGATGCACCCACCGAACAGGCGCAGATGGCTGGGTTACGCGAATTTCGCCAAACGTTGATGGTGGATGATCGTCACGGTCGGGTGGATCACGATTTGACGTTGCAGACTGTCACGGCACGGGATGAGATTATCAAGTTGTTTGCAGCGACTTATCACGAAGATCTGAATGGCTTTGCCCCGTTCGGTCGTCCAGCCAAAGCGGTGAATGCTTTGCCAGACACGCCGCCATTACAATTGCAGGTGGCCGGAGAAGATTATGCGGTCGTGTTGCCGTGCGGTTTTAAATTTACGTTTGCTTGAGGAGGACACTTATGGCCAGAATTACCAAGTTAGACCAGCTTGTCATCAATGAACTGCTGGATCATGGCGTGTTTACCACAACGCCATTACCCGCTGCGACCCAAATCAGTCGCGCTGCCATTAGTGAACTCAAAAAGCCGTCCGTACAGCAACGGCTTAGTTACTATTTTAAAAATATGTTCGGTGCAACGCCGGAGAATTTTCAAGAAAATCTTTTCTTCATGATCGATAAGGAAGAACTTTCTTCAGAAGTCGTGCATGTGCTTTTGGCAACGGTTAAAACGATTATCAACGAGCCGGAATTACAGAGCAATTTGGAGGACCGCGCCATTCCCACGCAAAAAATCGTCCGTCAGGTGCACAGCGAAGTGACCGAGCTTGATGAACGCGAATTACTGCGCTGCATTGATGCACTGTTTGTGAAGCGGTTTGGGTTGTTCACACCGGATCGACTTGAGGAAGGGGCAGAAAATGTTCCTGCCGAAATCGATGATTGCTGGGAGATTCATCCCAACTTTAACGAATTTTCCCAAAATCTGGTCGACTATTTGACCAGTGAGCAAGCCGAGCCGGTTTTGAGCGATGTTCAAAAAGTCAATCGGGTGTTGTTGACGGAACAATTCATGAGTCCCAAAACTACGCCGCAACTTTGGCCTGTCCTTGTTGCCCATAAAGAAGCTATTGCGGAACAATGGACTCAAGGCGGGCGGTTCGTTTTGGAAGTCGGGGATCAGTATGCGCTATTGTTGGATCAACAGCGGCAGCCCAGCGTTGCCAAGCCTTACCTCGCTGCGTTAGTTGTCGCCCATCAACTGGGGTTGGGCGTGGCCGCCGATGACTTGACTGGCTTAATCAAAACCGTGACTGCCGAACTTTTTCCAGGCTTCACGATTCAACCAAGTCAGGTAAAGGCCGCCTTACTTGAAAATGACTTAATGCGTGCTAAGGACGATTATTGGGTGCCAACGCCGATTGTGGCGCGGTTTGCGGTGACGCAGGATGAAGAAAGCAAAGAAGGAGCTAAATCTTGACGCAACAATTAGTGCCAGTCAGTTATCATTTGCGTAATTTTAATAAGTACGCCAAGTTGGACATGCAAGCAGCTGAAAATGGCAATCTGACCTTGATCGGCGAAAATGCGGTCGGCAAAACAACGCTTGCCAACTGTTTCTTTCCAATGCTGATTGATGGTGCCATTACGACGCCATCGTTTAACCCGGCTAAGAACACGGAGAAGGTTTCGCAGAGTGCGAGTGTCCGCAATAGCAGTCGGGATACGCGGACTTTTGAATCAATGTTGCTCGGCTGGGGTCCGGGCGCCATGAAAGTGCGGACAGGTTATAGTTACGTTTTGATGCGCTCGGATCAGCGTCAAGTTATCTTAGGTCTTGGTGCGACGCGGGTGCAAGATGATCCGCGTAAGCCAACTTGGTGGTTTATTGTCATCGCGCCGAATCCCACTGGTGCGCTGGAGCTTCACACAACGGATGATGAAGGGAAAAGTCTCGATAAAAATCAATTCAAAGCTGCGAACGCCGCGTTGAGTGATCAACTGCATGTGTTTGATCGGCCGGAAGATTATCGAGAATTTGCGGCAACGCGGATTTATGGCTTCAGCGACGGCAAAGTACTAGGCCGTCTAGCAAATGCTTATCGTCTATTAGCCTCACCGACGTTGACTTCTGGCAATGAAAAGTTTGCACCGATTCTTGCGGCGTTAAAAGATGCCCAGGAAGGTATTGATGATATGGTGATTCGCCGGGTTGCTGATAGTCAGCGGCAGGTGAATACGTATCGTGGACTGTTAAAACGAATCAGCGAAGGCCAGCGGCGATTGAAGCAAATGAAGTCGCGGATCTTTTGGCATAACCTGAATCATCTTCAAGAGATTTTATTGGCACCGTATAGCCAGCGGTTTGCCCGAAATGCCGCCAACCAGGAAAAATTGACCCATACTCAGCAGGAAGTACAGGCTTATTCCGCACAACTGGCTGATTTAAATCAATCGGTAACGGAGATAACGGAGCAGGTTGAGCAATTGCGTAACGAAAAAGCCGAGCAGGATCAGCTGATTAAGCGCCGGGCGCAATACGAACAACAGATTAAAACCAGCCAGGCCGAATTGGATCGTTATCGGGAGACACAGGAAAAAGTCGCAGCATTGCAGCAACAGCTGACAACTTTGACCATTAAACATGACCGAATTAAACAACAGCTGGCTGATCATATTCAAACCCATCTTTCCCCAATCAGAGTCAAATTGCTTGCCTTGACCAGCACTTTGAACAACTTTTCCCAGGTGATGCAGGCTGATGATTGGCAGGATATTGAAGCGGAGTTGGGCCATTACATTCATCAAGTTTCATCGGCAAAGGTTCAGTACGATGGACTTGAGGAGACGATCAACCGCCTTAGCGCCGATGTCGGTATTACCAAGCAGATGCAAGCGAAAATGGGAAGCGCCATTGATACACGAGTGCAGGGTTTTGGTAGCGGCCGGGTTCATGATGGCCTGCAGGAAGATAACCGTAGCATTCATGAAGCCGGCGCGGCACAAATGAACACGCAATATCAGCCTTTGCGTGACCAACAGTCAGCGATTCTGAAAAAACAGCCGGATTTGACTGTGATTTTGAAAGATCCAACTATTTTGTCCCAGTTGAAGGATCTGCGTAAACAGCTCAAACCACTGGTGCAGACTTTGCTTCGCATACAATCGCTGTTAACTACTAATGAAAGCGAGCAAAAAGCCCAGCAAAGCAACCTTGATACTTGGTTAGACTTCTTTGATCCCGACTTTGACGAGGACGAGTTGGCGCAAATCATCGCGCGGCTGAAGGCCGAAAAAACGGCATTGAAAATTGATCCGGAATTACCGAAACGTTTGGCCGCGGCAGCTACCAAGCAAAGAAAGTTAACCCAACAGTTGCAAAGCGTGGAAACCGAAATCGCCACCAGACAAGGTGTCATCAATACTTTGACTGGTACGATTAAAGCAGACACGACGCATTTAGCCAAAGAGTCGGCAGATGCTGCAGGGAAACTTAAAACGTTGATGCCCTATTTTCCAGAGGACGTTCACCTGACTGACATTGACGGGTTGTTGGCGTTTGCCACAAGTAATCGCGCTAAAATTCGCAGCAGCAGTTATGCCGATATCAGTGATCAGATTGGTCGCCTGATTCACCGCCATGACGGTCACGGAGAGGATCAAAATGCGCTTGATGCACTTTTTGCCGATCGCGGATTTCCTGCTGAAGCCAGTGCGATGCGCCAACAGCGTTCAGTCGCAGACAATGACTTGACCGTGGTGGCGTTTGACGTTAACAAAGCATTGAAACTTTTAGATGATGATCATGCTGCGGTGGAGAAAGCCTTGGCTGAGGAACAAAGCGGCAATGACATGGCTTATACGACATTTGTCCAGGCGGCAACGGCTGCCATCAGTGCACAGTACAATGTCATCACGACTTACAACCAGATTCTTGCGGCTGGGGCCGGTCATCAACACATCAAATTGAAAGTCCGCTTGACGCCGATCAAGGGGATCGCACCAGAAGCCATCGAAGAAGCCTGTGATCCGCAGCGGAAACAACGACCGCACCTTAAAGCGTTGGTGACACAGCGCCTTGACCAACTTGACAATGACACCGAGGTTTCGAATGACGATGAGGCGTTCTTTGCTGCTGCGCGAGACTTACTTGACACGCGCGAATGGTCTGATTTTGAGGTATTGATTCGGCGGCGTCAAAGCGGTGAAAACGATTTTGAAGTAGTGGACGATAAATTTGTCCAGTCCGGCGGTTCAGGCGCGGAAAAGGCGCAGGCGATGGTGTTACCACTCTTGCTGGTGCCGAAAATGGTTTTGCAACGGTCGAATCGTGCCGATGCACCGCATTTGGTCATGTTTGACGAGTTTGCCGATAAACTCGATCCGGAAACAGCTAAGTCTTTTGCCAAAACGATTGTTAATTTTGGCTTCAGCTTTATTGCCACCATGCCAAGCGGAGCGCAAAACAAGCTTTTGGCAGACGGCGTCGACAACATTGTGTGGGACGTCATGGCCTCACCGCAGCAAGGCGACGGCCGCTTCCATTTAAATCGCGTTCAGCAGAACTTTATTTGGAAAAAGGATGCCGATAATGATTGAGTCATGGATTAGTTAGGTGAGAGGGGATAGCAAGGATGAGTCGTTACAGCGATGCTTTTGAGAGTCAGACAGGCCAAGTGGCACCGGAAAAAGCTGCACAACTAGATCGAGTGTTTGATCAAATTGCGCGCGGGAAAGCCTTGCCGCCTCGCGGACAACAGGCAGTCACGCTGGGATTAACCGCTCATACGTTGAACGATCCGCACGAAGATCCGCCGCTTTTTGCCTATTATCGCTGGGTCATGACTCATTGTTTTCAGTACGGCCAAGTCAATGAACTGACGGCGCGCCTCATCGGAATGGCGTTTACCTCGGCTAATATTTTTGCGACCGACCTGCCTCAGCCGCTGACATTGAATCCCTGGCAGCTCAAACCAATGCTCGACTTTCCGTTGAAAAACACGCAGGCGGTGGTGATCGAAAACAATGGCGTCTTCGCGTTGCTGCATCAGGAACATCCGGACTGGCCATTAATTTTGCAATCCGGCAATGACTTCAATGATGTTTACGTTCAGCTTATTCAACGCCTCGAAGACCGCGGCATGTGTTATGCCTATCTAGGCGATCTCGACAGTAAAGGCGTTCAAATGGCCGATCAATTTGCGCGATTGCTAAAACAGACCGCTGCAAAAGACGTGGCGGCTTTACAGACACCTAAAGATGTTCGCATCTGGCTGGCCGATATGGGGAAAAAAGATCCACATCGTACTAGGAAATTAAAGGTCGTGACGCCTGTCTATCAGGCCGAGATGACAACGATCACGCTATTTGGGAAGTTTATTGAGCAAGAGCAGCTGATGGGGATTTATGAGGAGCGGATTGGGCAGTGGCTGAAGACCAATATAAGCCA
>ENA-UOTV01000026-UOTV01000026.1-synthetic-metagenome-genome-assembly--contig:-NODE-26-length-10652-cov-4.742946_pt1 | contig 10652 bp, 9 predicted proteins | sample MGYA00238142_ERZ746979 | MGnify/ENA primary metagenome ERZ746979 (study PRJEB28755, sample SAMN02352511) | synthetic metagenome | study: EMG produced TPA metagenomics assembly of the Artificial... | reverse complement strand
ACTAGCTAGGCACTCGTCGCCGTTATAAAAGACAACGGCCTGACCGGGGGTAATAGCACGAACCGGCCCGTCAAAATCAACCGTGGCTGTACCGTCCGCATGATAGTGAATCGTAACGCCCGTGTCACGCTGGCGATAACGGAACTTTGCTGTCATGTGGGTGCCTTCTGCAGGCGCCTCTCCGGTTGTCCAGTTAAGGTTTGACGCACTGAGACTCGTGGCCATCAAGGCAGGATTATCAAAACCTTGGCCCACGTAAAGGATATTCTTGTCTAAATCTTTGCCAACAACAAACCAAGGCTCAGAATTTTGCGAATTGCCGCCGATGCCAAGGCCTTGACGCTGACCGATCGTATAATGCATTAGCCCGTCATGGGTGCCCATCTCGACACCATCAACGGTCATCATTTTACCGGGCTGCGCTGGCAGATAGGTACTTAGAAACTGCTTGAAGTTCCGCTCACCGATAAAGCAAATACCGGTCGAATCCTTCTTTTTCGCTGTAGCAAGTCCCGCAGCAGCCGCAATCTTACGTACTTCCGGCTTCTGCAGGTGGCCAATCGGAAACATCGACTTCTTAAGCTGATCCTGGGAAAGCTGACTCAAGAAATATGTCTGGTCTTTATTACCATCAGCCCCACGCAACATGTGAGTCACGCCATCCTCATCGGTCTTCACTTGCGCATAATGGCCCATCGCAATGTAGTCCGCATTTAACTGCTCAGCATAGTCCAAAAATGCCTTGAACTTAATTTCCTTGTTGCACATAACATCAGGATTTGGTGTCCGGCCGGCTTTATATTCGTCTAGGAAATATTGAAAAACCCGATCCCAGTACTCTTTTTCAAAATTAATCGAGTAATAAGGGATCCCGATTTCACTAGCGACCTTGGCCACGTCTTCATAATCCGTGGTCGCCGTACAAACGCCATTTTCATCGGTGTCGTCCCAATTTTTCATAAAGACACCGACAACATCATATCCCTGTTGCTTCAGCAAAAGCGCCGTGACACTGGAGTCAACGCCGCCAGACATGCCGACAACAACTCGGGTGTTGGAATTGTCCAAAACAATCACCATCATTTCATCAGATTCTGGAGATATCCGATTTGAAGGTCGAATTCCAGTAAGTGTTATTATAGCAGGCCACAAAAAGATAGCAAGCACAGCTCTGCACAAGCCTTTTCCGACTTTTGGGTTAAAGTGGACCAAGTTTTTTAAATCGACCAGACGTGCTGTGACGGTTAAGCGGCGTCGATTACCCTGCTTCTGGCATTATGCCCGCCGTTCCGGAGCTTCGTTATATTGTCGCAATGCCTGGCCGGTTCGGGATTGCTTGACCTGCATGCTAGCTTCCGGGGTTCCGGCGTATAAAATCCGCCCACCATAAATGCCGGCATCAGGACCCATATCAATTAACCAATCGGCCTGACTGATGACTTGCAGATTGTGTTCGACAATGATCAGTGAATTTCCGGCGTCCACCAAATCGTCAAACAAGCGCAACAATTTGGTGATGTCCTGTAAGTGGAGGCCGGCTGTCGGTTCATCTAGTAGGTAAACTTCGCCCGTGCGATTTAATTCAACCGCCAGCTTGAGACGCTGCTTTTCCCCACCTGACAACGTGGTCAGCGGCTGGCCGAGTGTTAGGTAATCAAGCCCCACCCGCGCCATATTCCGTAGCGGCTTGGCAATCTCGCTTGTTTCAGCGAAGAAGGTTTGCGCCTTAGCAATCGGCATTTGTAACACGTCAGCGATATTTTGGCCGTGATAAGTGTAACTCAGTGCCTGATCGTTATAACGGCGCCCGTGGCACTGTTCGCAGACGGAGACAACCGGATCCATGAAGGCCATGTTCGTAATCGTTACCCCTTTACCTTTGCAGCGTGGGCAAGCGCCGCGGCCATTGTAGCTAAACCAACTGCTGCCGACATGGTTCGCGTGGCCAAAAACTTTGCGAATCGGGTCCAGAATTTTCAGGTAAGTTGCCGGCGTTGAGCGAATGTTGGCACCGATGTCGGCCTGTGCCAGATCAATGTATGGCACTGTCAAATGATCGCGTAATGCGCTGACCAGCGTGCTTTTACCTGATCCGGCAACTCCGGAAATCACGGTTTCGATGCCCAAGGGAATGACGGCATGGACATCTTTCAGGTTGTGCCGCTTAATGTGGGGTAAATCAAGCGTCGTCTTAGCTGGCCGCGGTTGACGAAACGTCAGTCGCTGTTTAAGCAGTCGGCCAGTGAGTGCTTGGCTAGCCAGCAACTGCGGATAAGTGCCGGTGAACGTGATGTGGCCACCGGTTGTGCCGGCACCGGGACCGACTTCGACAATGTAATCACCTAATGCAATTAACGCCGGATTGTGTTCGACAATCAAAATCGTATTGCCTTTTTGCTTTAACCGCACCAGTGCCCGCTTAATCAATTCGATGTCATGCGGGTGGAGGCCGACGCTGGGTTCATCAAGAATATAAACTATGTCGACCAAAGCGCTGGTCAGAAACTTAGCGATTTTGATGCGCTGGGTCTCGCCACCTGAAAGTGTTTCTGTCGGCCGATCCAACGAAAGGTAACCTAACCCGATATCAATTAAAGCATCGATTTTCCGCAACAGTTCGCGGATCACATCTTGCGCTAGTGGAACCTGAATTTTCTTCAAAAACTCCCGCACATTGACCAGATCCATTTTTAATACCTGCGCAATATTGGTCTGATTGATGAGGCAGGTCAACACTTCCGGACGCAAGCGCGTGCCATGGCATGCAGGACAGGGCTTGCGCGTCACAATTTCGGCAAGTGCCGCTTTGTGGTGCTCCGCTTCTTTTTTGCCAATAATCGATCGCTTGATGCGCGGCACAACCCCTTCATACAAAGCCGTTCGCGGCCATTTGGCAGGTGCATGCTTGAGTGTCTGTTGCGGCGCATATAACAACAGCTTCATTTCTTCCGGCGTATAATCCCGTAACGGTTTATCGTTGTCAAACAACCCACTATAGACATAGCGCCGCCACCGCCAAGTATCCGGTCCAAAGCTGACGAACGTGATAGCCCCTTCATTTAATGATTTGTTCGGATCGATCAACTTTTTAACATCAATATCATCGACATAGCCGAGTCCCTGACACGTTTGGCACATTCCCTGTGGCAGGTTGAATGAAAAGGTATCCGAATAACCGATAAAGGGTTTGCCGATCCGGGAAAAAAGTAGCCGTAAAAGTGAATAAATCCCGGTATAGGTAGCTAGCGTCGACCGGGCATTTTTCCCGATTCGTTTTTGCTCAACTACGATGGCGACCGGTAAATGGTCAATTGAACCCACGTCGGGTTGGCCATACTTGGGCAGATATTGCTGGGTAAAGCTGGGAAAGGTTTCGTTTAGTTCCCGGCGTGATTCGGCCGCGATGGTGTCAAAGACCAACGACGACTTGCCTGACCCAGAACGCCCGACGAAAACCGAAATGGCGTACTTTGGAACTTTAATATTCACGTGTTGCAGATTATTCTGATTGGCGTTATGCACTTCGATAAAACCGTGCTCGAACATCCAGCGTCCTCCTCTAACCATTCGTGTGCTTACTGACGCGTGCTCACCACAACGCGCCCGCTTACGCTAAAAAATTCTTAATAATACCAGCTTAGCACTTTTGCTTTTCAGGAATGACCCCATCACGGCAAATCAATCGTTCATGCTCAACGAAAAAAGCAGCAATCTCCTCACACACAAGAAGATTACTGCTAGTTTCAAACCCGATTACTTAGGTTCGATAACGCCGCGTTCAATTAAATTGTTAACCCAGTATTGATACTGTTCAACATTTTCTTTGGTGCGGTCGTTTTTAAAAATGTTAATCGCCTTTAGGCCGTTCCCAGTAGTTACATCAAGTTGAAACTTGTCCAGGTCCTTCGCCACCGTCATTTTGAGCTTATTCGCCGTCGTGTACGGTGAGTTAGGATCCAGTGACCGCTGCAACTGAAAATTGCCGTTCTTGGTTTGAACAAAGCCAAGATCGATTAACGTGAACCGTTTCAACTCTGAACCAATTCGATAAGTCATCGGATCGCCTTGCGCAGATCCTGTGGGTGCTAATGCCATTATGAAACATCCTCCTGAGCGTGAACCGGCGCGCTCAGGAGTCGGAGTGTAAGTGGCCTTGAGCGTGATGGCGGTCTTTGCCATTGCGACCAAGATCCTTACACGCAGACTCCTGCGCCGGCGAACGCGTTAATGTGTGAGCGTGAACCGGCGCGTTTAAAAACCGGAGTGTAAGTGGCCTCGGGCATGATGGCCCGAACTTAGGCCATTGCGACAGAGGTCCTAACACGCAGGTTTCTGCGCCGGCGAACGCGTTAATATGAGCGTGAACACGCTTTACTAACATTAAGTTTAGCATATCATGCGGCTACTGTGCGGCTTGTTTAGCAGCCAGCCGTTGCACAATCGGCAGTAGCGTATTAATGAAGGCTTGAATATCTTCCTGAGTGGTCTGTGCCCCAAATGAAATACGGATTGATTCACTCAACCGCGGGCTGTCCGCACCAAACATTGCGGTCAGCACGTGCGAAGGCTCCAGCGACCCCGCCGTGCAGGCAGAACCGCCTGAAACAGCCACACCGGCCAAATCGAGGTTGGTTTGTAAGGCATAGGTGGAAATACCCTTCAGCCACAAATTGAAGACGTGATTGACATTGTCGGGTCTGATGTCGCCATTAATTGCGTAAGGAATATCGGCGTCATCTAAGGCGTTCATGATTTGTTTTTTGAAGCCAAGATATTTGGTCTGGCGCTTTGCCTTTTCTTCAGAAGTGATCAGCTCAACGGCCGTTGCAAAACCGGCAATACCAGCAATATTTTCGGTTCCTGCACGGCGTTTGAGTTCCTGCTCGCCGCCTTTTAGCAACGATGGAAACTGCACTTTGGGATCGCGATATAAGAAGCCGATCCCCTTTGGTCCGTTGATTTTGTGCGCGGACACACTCAACATATCAATGTGCTGGGCTTTGACATCAATATCCAGTAATCCATACGCTTGAGTGGCATCGGTGTGGAACCAGGCTTGATGATCCACCAGCCGTTCGCCGATTTCAGTGATTGGCATGCGGCTACCGACCTCGTTGTTGCCCATCATGATCGTGACCAGAATCGTGTCATCATCCAAGGCTGCGTCAATATCTGCTAACCGAATGCGCCCATTTTCGTCAACCGGCAGATAGGTGACCCGAAAGCCCCCTTTTTCCAAGGCATTCAGTGGCTGCAAGACCGAAGGATGTTCAATTGCAGTTGTAATGATGTGCTTTCCCAAAGCAGCGCGGGCATGCGCCGTCTGGGTAATGGCCGTATTGTTGCTTTCGGTGGCGCCACTTGTGATGACCATCTCGCCGGGCTGGGCATGAATTGAATCGGCCAGAATTTTTCGACTTTTGTCCATCACCGTATGGGCCTCTCGACCAAACCAGTGCGTCGAACTCGCGTTACCAAAGTCATGTTGCATTTGATCCGTCATCGTCTGAATGACTTCAGGTGCCATTGGCGTTGTGGCGGCATTATCAAGATAAATATGTTGCATAAAAATCAGCTCCTAATCATGCTGAGATGCCTGTAAATGGGCAAAGAACTGCAACAACATCGCGGCACTTTGCTCACCTGCTTTAATCACAAACTTGTCAAAATCGACGCCGGACTGTTCATCGGCCACGTCACTCATGGCGCGAATCACGACAAATGGCGTGTGGAACTCTTTGGCAACTTGGCCGACTGCCGCACCTTCCATTTCACTGGCAAGTGCCTGCGGATAGGTTTTCAAAATCCGGGCAATGGCTTCTTTCCCGTTAATAAATTGGTCCCCTGACACAATCAAGCCTACTTTGGGCGTCAAACCAGTTGCCGCAGCCGCTGTTTGAATTTGCGTCACATATGACATGCCTGCTTCAAAAATCTGCGGCTGTTGCGGAAGTTGTCCCGGCAAGTAGCCAAAGGCCGTAGCGTCCACATCGTGATAAGACACGCCACTAGAAATAACCACATCACCGATCGCCAGGCCGTGGCCAATCCCACCGGCACTACCGGTGTTAATGACGACATCAGGCTTGTACGTCGCCAACAACAATGCAGCTGTCATCGCGGCTTGCACCTTGCCAATGCCGGATTGCACTAAAATCACATCGACATCGCCAATTTTGCCTTCAAAATAATGCTGACTGGCAATAATTGTCTCATGCTGCTGGGTTTGCCGCGCCAACAACGTGCGAATTTCCTCTTCCATCGCACAAATCACACCGACTTTAATCAAAAAATCCCCTCGTCCTCTCTATCAAATATGACGCTATTTTCACGCCTCGTAGGCTCGATACATCCCTTAGCCAAAATAAAGAACCAAAAAGACAATCACAATCAACCCAAAGACAATGCCGATCGCCCAATTCAGCCGCTTCTTGAGGCTATTCACTTTACGAAACGTGATTTCATCAAAACGTGCCGCCTTAACCTCTGGCTTGTCGCGCGTCTGCCGGGCGTATTCTTTTTCCACTTCAACCCGTTTGGCTTCGCGATCACGAGCTTCCTGCTTCTTTTTCTTCTGGGCTTCACGGTAGGCTTTACGCGTGTTAACTTCTGCCATGCTGTTCCTCCTGCTGCTGCCAATAAAACAAGGCTAACAGCGTCTTACTGTCACAAATTCTGCCATCATCAACTGCTTGTTGAGCTTCATCAAACGTTAGCCAATGACTGTTCACAAATTCATCGGCATCTTGCGGCAGACGCTGATCGGCGGGGGGCAATTCGCGAGCCAAAAAAAGTGCCATGGTCGCATCCGAAAAGCCAAGTGATTGAAAATAACTGACAAGCGGCTGCCAGTTCAGTGCCTCCAAACCGGTTTCTTCATTTAATTCGCGTTGGGCAGCAGCCAGTGGCATCTCGCCTTGGTGGATCTTGCCAGCCGGAATTTCCAGCGTTGCCTGGCCAACAGTTGATCGAAACTGACTGACAAACAAGGCTTGATGTCCTCTTAACGCCAAAATGCCCGCAGACGGCTGTGCACGCACGATTTCCCGCTTCGCTGTCTGATCATCGCTAAGTTTAACCGTCAGTTCATCAACTGCTACTAATTCACCCGTAAACACCCGTTGTTGTGCAATCGGTTTTTCCTCCATCACAGCCGCCTCCTCGTCCTATTTATTCACAAGTGCCAAGCCGTCAATCAACGAATCGTTAACCGACTCAAAACGTTGACAAACACCACTTTTATGAAAGATCATGTCATCAGCTTACACCAGCAAACGATGCAATGCTTGATCTTAACAAAAAATTTGCGAATATCCAACTTCCGGCTGATAGTCAACCTATAGGACTGTGCTAAACTAAACTCAAACGAAAGAGGAAGTGATCTCGTGGCCACAAGCAAACGTATTCGCATTTGGCGAATCATACTCTGGGCCGCCATGGGTGCGGTATTAGGTGCCTTATCCGGACGTTGGGCAATCGCTGTTTTTGTCGGCGTTGTGTTTGCCTTCGCTCGCTTTATCGGTGAACTAAGCCGACCGAAGCCAAAATCCACCAGTCTGCCAAGTTTGGATCCAAAAATGGCTGAACACTATGCGGCTTCCGGATTAAGTGATGAAGAAATCAAACTTTTTAGAAAGACCATGGCTGAACTTGCCGATCAAATTCGGACCATTGAAGCATTGACCAAGCAAGTACCAAAGCTTCGTGCGCTCACACTTAATACCGATTTGATCGATTTGCTGCACGCTTATTTCGAGGCACTGGTGCAAGCTCCGCAGCGGCTGACAGACGCCGGCACCTTTGTCTATCAACAGGTCCCGAATCTGTTGGATTTAATGCAGAAATATGCCCAAATCACACACCATGAAGTCAAAACGGCTGATACCTACGAAACGTTAGATAAAGCTTTTGAAACGATGACCGGGATGGCGGGCAAGATCCGTACCGATTATCAAGCCTTCATTAAAGATGACTTGGATGACCTGGATAGCGATGTCCGCCTTGCCAAGAAACACCTTGATCCTAATAAGATGCATGAAACGGAGTGACCAACGTGAGCGACGACAAACAAACAAATTTGACCGATGACCTATTAGCGGATCCCTTCAGCACCTCATCCGGCGCAAGCGATGCGGCCCCAAAAATCCCCGAGGCAGCAACAGCTAAGCCAAAACTGAGCCCGGAACAGGAAGCCAAAGCGCAGGATTTGGCCAGCAAAATTGATGTCACTAAAGGCGAAACTGTCTTAAACTACGGCGCCGATGCCCAAAAGCAGCTTGGGGTTTTCTCTCAAAACATGCTGACGAAGGTGCAAAGCCAAGACACCGGTGCCGTTGGTGACGCTTTAACCAGCCTGATGACGCGTCTAAATGAAGCCAATCCTGACGAACTAAAAGCAGAAAATAACAATATTTTCCGCAAAATTTTTGGCCGTGTCAAGCGATCTATTTATGAAATCACCGCAAAGTACCAAAAAATCGGTGCTCAGATCGATACAATCGCTAACCGGCTCGAAACATCACAACAGGGTTTGTTAAACGACAACAGGCTTTTAGACGAGCTTTATGACCAAAACAAGGCGTATTTTGATGCCTTGAATATTTACATTGAAGCGGCGAACCTGAAGCTGGCCGAATTAAATGATAAAACGATTCCTGAAGCAGCCAAGGCCGCCGAAGCAGCTAATGACCAAATGGCGATCCAGCAAGTCAACGATCTGCGGCAGTTCGCCAGCCGTTTGGAAAAACGGGCGTATGATCTGCAATTAGCGCGGCAAATTACCATTCAGCAAGCGCCGCAGATTCGCTTGATCCAAAACACCAATCAGGCGCTGGCAGAAAAGATCCAAGCCAGTGTCAACACTGCCATTCCTCTATGGAAAAACCAGGTGGCTATCGCCCTCACCCTTTTGCGTCAAAAAAATGCGGTCACCGCACAGCGCCAGGTTTCAGAAACGACCAACGATTTGCTTAAGAAGAACAGTGAGATGTTGAAGATCAGTTCGATTGAAACCGCCAAAGAAAATGAACGCGGCGTTGTCGATATCGAGACGCTGACGCAGACACAAAACGATCTGATCGATACCTTGAAACAGACTTTGCAGATTCAGCAAGATGGTCGCGTCAAGCGTCAGAATGCTGAAAAACAACTTGTCCAAATGGAAGGCGAACTTAAGCAGCAACTGCTAAATTATACCCACGGCGATATGGATAATCAAAATCCTAAAGACGTCACGCCGCACGTTTAATGGGTCTAAATTCTTAATTAACCTTGAATAGCGTAAAGTCCGTGATTTCGTCATCACGGACTTTTTGTTTTGGCTCGTTTCCCCGCCAATTTTCAGTTGAATGGGCTTCCCTGACTAAGCATCGCCAACGCCACGAATTTGCCACATCCGATACCCTGTCAACGCCAAGGCTAAGAGGCATAAACCGGTTGCGACCCAAAACGACACGTGCATCCCTGCGATAAAGACATCAGGCCGACCGGTTAGATAAGTTGTTACCTTCCGCCCAGCCGTGTGACTCATTGAGGAGAACAAAACCGTCGTTGCCGTCGAAATACCTACAACCATACCTAAATTACGTGCCAATGCATTCAATCCGCCTGCAATTCCAAGATCTTGCGGTGCCACACTCGACATTACGACCGTATTATTCGGCGCCTGGAACAGGCCATTACCAAACCCGACTAAGCCAATCATCAATGCCACGAAAACAAATGACGTCTGTAAATTGAATAACGCATAGCCGACTTGGCTGCCCACAATGAACAACAATCCACCATAGTAATTCGATAAGGACCGATGCGGTCGGCAATTGAACCAGCCACCGGTGCCACAATCACTTGGACAATCGGGAAAATCATGAGCAAGTAACCGGCTTTTTCTGGCGATAATCCGCGCGCATTCTGCAAATAAAATGGCGAAATCACATTAAAGAAGAAGTTCGTTACAAAAATAAAGAAAGCCGATAACAAACTTAACGTAAACGCGCTATTCCGAAATAACTTAAAGCTAACTAGCGGATCGGTCTTATGATTTTCAATCCGAATAAAAGCAGCCAAGGCGATCATTGCGATGACGAACAAGGCAAGAATCACCGGATCCGTAAAACCACGCTCCTGACCCAGAAAAATACCCATGAACAACGCCAGAATAAACCCTAAGAAGCTGATGAAGCCTGCCCAGTCAATCGGAACCCGCTTGCTGGGTAAATCCTTCGGTAAAACAACGGATCCGAGAATCAACGCAACAATGCCGATTGGAATATTGATCCAAAAAATATAGCCCCACGGCAGTTGCCCCAAAATCAACCCGCCAATCCCAGGTCCGGCAATCGCACCAATGGAAACAAACGACCCGATGAGACCCAAGGCACGCCCACGTTCGTTCATCGGAAAAATTTCTGTCACGATCCCGTTGTTATTCGCCATCGTCATGGATGCGCCAGTTGCCTGCACAATCCGCGCCGCCAACAACAGCGCCAAACTATTGTTAAACCCGGCAAAAAGAGAACCGATGAGAAACAGTACCATCCCGACACGGAACACTTTGATTTTACCAATCGAATCGCCTAATTTCCCGAAAAATAAAAGCAATCCGCAGATCATCATCAGATAAATGGACACAACCCATTCAGCCTGATTCATTG
>ENA-UOTV01000025-UOTV01000025.1-synthetic-metagenome-genome-assembly--contig:-NODE-25-length-10720-cov-5.195406_pt1 | contig 10720 bp, 6 predicted proteins | sample MGYA00238142_ERZ746979 | MGnify/ENA primary metagenome ERZ746979 (study PRJEB28755, sample SAMN02352511) | synthetic metagenome | study: EMG produced TPA metagenomics assembly of the Artificial... | reverse complement strand
TAGGGAGGGTGAAGAAAAACTGGTCGCGCACACGCCTTACCAGGGCATCCAATTGACATCGGCAGGCCGGAAAAAAGCGGCTATTTTGGTGCGTAATCATCGTCTTTGGGAAGTGTTTTTAGTTAAATGCCTGAAGTATTCGCCGGATGCTGTTCATCAGGAGGCGGAAAAATTGGAACATGCCCTGACACCGGAGATGGCAAAACGGCTGTCTGCCATGTTGGGAAATCCCGAATACTGTCCGCATGGTGGCGTGATTCCGGATGCGGAAGGCCACTATATCCAGCAGAGTCGCGTCACTTTGGGTACAATGGAAGTTGGTCAACGCGGTCATATCGAACGGGTAATTGATGAGGTTTCGTTAATTGATTACACCGTCAAAATCGATCTACGCCTTGATGATGCCTTCACGGTGACGGCTAAAACACTGGATGCAGTGATCATCAAATTGGATCGAACAGGAAAAGAATTGGCGGTCGATGCCGATCGTGCTGCGCATATATTTGTTGAATTGTAATCAGGTTTTGGGAAAGCAGGGGCGTATACATGCCAGAAGAATCACGCGCTGTGATCATTATTTTTGGAGGATCAGGGGATCTAGCTTCGCGTAAACTATATCCCGCATTATTTAATCTTTATCGCCGCGGCGTGTTGGCTGAACATTTTGCCGTGATCGGGACTGCCCGACGACCATGGAGCGATGAACATTACCATGAGGTGGTTGAAACCGCGATTGCCGGGCTTAACCCGGAGCCGGAGCAAGCACACGCGTTTGCCCAACATTTCTTTTATCAAAGCCATGATGTCACCGATGCGGATCATTACATCACGCTAAAAAATCTGGCGGCTAAGTTGGATGATCAGTTTGCGACGGGTGGCAATCGGGTCTTTTACATGGCGATGGCACCGGACTTCTTTGAAACCATTGCCAGCCATCTCAAGTCCGAACATTTGTTGACGGATGCCGGGTTTAATCGGCTCATTATCGAAAAACCGTTTGGCCATGACTACGCCAGCGCCAAAGAACTGAATGACTCGTTAACGGCAACGTTTGCCGATGATCAGATCTTCCGGATTGATCATTACTTAGGCAAAGAGATGATTCAGAATCTTTTGGCGTTTCGGTTTGACAATACGATTTTTGAAGGTATCTGGAATAAGAAGTATATCGACAACATTCAGATTACGTTGGCCGAAGCGGTCGGCGTTGAGGAGCGGGCCGGCTATTATGAAAAGGCTGGCGCACTGCGGGACATGGTGCAAAACCACGTGATGCAGGTGCTGTCTTATCTCACCATGGACAAGCCGAAGTCCTTTACCACCAATGATATTTTGGCGGTAAAGGATAAAGTGTTCGCGGCGTTGAAGCCCTATGATCTGGCAACAGCGAAAGCCAATTTTGTCCGCGCCCAGTACGTCGGCGCTGAAGTCGATGGGAAAGCCGTTCGCGGATACCGTGAGGAAGAAGGCGTGGCGGCTGATTCACAAACCGCGACATTTGTGGCCGGAAAAATTATGTTGGATATGCCGCAGTGGCAAGGCGTTCCGATTTATATTCGCACCGGCAAACGCCTGACGCGCAAATCGACGCAGCTGACACTGACCTTCAAGCCAGTCGCTGCGCCGTTGTTCGGCCAATCCGCCGACAGCAAACCGGACACCTTGACCATTTATATCGAGCCAAGTGAAGGCTATTCACTACAGCTAAACGGCAAGGCGTTGGGAACTGGCCTCACCATTGAACCGGATGAATTGCGTTACCGCCATGACCCAGAGGCAGCGGCTGCAGCACCGGAGGCCTATGAACGGCTGATTAACAACGTGTTGGAAGGCGATCAGACCAACTTTACCCATTGGTCCGAATTGTCGGCTTCGTGGCACTTCATTGATGCCATTCAGGCTGCCTGGTCACAAGAACCGAACATGCCAACGTATCCGGCCGCAACTATGGGACCACAGGCAGCGTTTGATTTGTTGTCGCGTGACGGCCGCGAATGGTTCTGGCAACCGCACTGTGTTCAAATGGCTGATTAAGACTAATATACAGTGAGAAGGGACTGTGGCCGGAAAGGTTATGGTTCCTTTTTGAGTGAGCGTGAGCCAGCCCAGTTTCTGGGCTGGCGAGCGCGTTATCGAAAGCGAAATTCGGCCAGCCTTATTGCCCCACATAGAAAGCTTTGGATTTTTCAATCTTGGCCAAGTAAGCACAACCACTTTTCAATCACCGTAAGGAGGGGCATATGGCACTGTTCGAATTACCTTTACAAAATGATACGTCCCGAAAGATTATCCATCTCGATATGGACGCTTTTTACGCCTCGATTGAAATGCGCGATGACCCGCGACTGCGAAGCAAAGCCTTGGTGATTGCCCGCGATCCGCGAACGACCGGCGGAAAAGGCGTTGTGACGACGGCTAATTATGTGGCTCGGGGCTATGGCGTGCACTCGGCTATGCCTGCTAATGAAGCCTTGCAACTGGTGCCGCGATCGGAACTGGTGTTTAAAACACCGGACTTTCCTAAATATAAAGCTGTCTCAGCCCAAATTCATGCCTTGTTTCATCGAGTCACTGATTTGATAGAACCAGTTGCGTTTGACGAGGCATATCTGGATGTGACGGCTAATCACGCTTTTCCCAGCACCATTGCATTGGCCTTATGGTTGCAGGATCAAATCAGTCAGGCCACGCAACTGACCAGCTCCATCGGTATTTCTTACAACAAATTCATTGCCAAACAGGCGTCTGACTATAACAAACCCAACGGTCGGACCGTGGTGCTACCGGAACAGGCATTACTGTTTTTGGATCGCTTACCGATTAAACAGTTTCGCGGCGTCGGGAAAAAGACGCTGCCGAAATTAACGGATTTAGGCGTGACTGATGGCCAAACGTTGCGTGCGTTATCGCAGGATCAGCTACTGGGAATGTTTGGCAAAATGGGTTTTGTGCTGTACCAACATGCCCGTGGCGTCGATAATCGCCCGGTGGCTGTGCGGACGGCCAAGTCGATTGGTAAGGAACGAACGTATGGCACACCACTGACTGACAGCACGAGTGTCCAGACCCAGCTGCGTAAATTGGCAGCGATGGTGGTGACATCCTTGAATCAAAAAGGCATGCATGGCAAGACCGTTGTCCTTAAAGTCCGGGATGTCGATTTTAGCACCCAGACAAAGCGCTTAACTCAAGATCATTATTTTGAAAATGAACAGGATATTTTTGCGGCTGCATGGCAACTTTGGCAAAGCGTCAAGTTACCGAAGTTAGCGATTCGCCTGCTGGGCATTACCGTGACCGGCCTCGATCCTAAACAGTATGAAAATATTGATTTGCCATTAGGATGAGGATTGGAACTGCTTTCATTGTCATGCCGCCTGTGGCCGAATGGTACTGTTCCCATACTGTCATAGTACAGCCAAAGCTATGGTATACTAACGATAGATTGCAATGAGGTGATGGTATGGCAACAAAGCATGAGCAGATTCTGGATTATATTGCGAATTTAGCGGTCGGCAAGAAAATCTCGGTTCGATCAATTGCTAAACATTTGAAGGTCAGTGAAGGTACTGCCTATCGGGCGATTAAGGAAGCCGAGAATACCGGTTTCGTTTCCACAATTGCCCGGGTCGGAACGATCCGAATCGAGCAAAAACCGTTAAATCCAATTGAATCCGTCACGTTTAAGACGTTAGTTGATTTGATTGATGCTAACGTCTTAGGCGGTCATGCCGGCATGGATAAGAAGCTCGATAAATTCGTGATTGGTGCGATGACGCCGGCTGCCATGCGGCCATATATTACGCGTAATTCATTGCTGATTGTCGGAAATCGTGAAGACGTTCAGCGCCTGGCACTTGAAGACGGTGCCGCAGTGTTAATCACTGGGGGATTTGAAACCAGTCCGGCGATTATTGCTTTAGCAGATAATCAGCAGCTACCAGTGCTGCAGACCGCTTATGACACTTTTACCGTGGCGACAATGATTAATCGGGCTTTGTCCGATCAAGCGATTAAGCAGGATATTTTAACGGTTGCCGCGATTTATACGCCACTTTCCCAGATTGAAACAATCGGCGTCGAAGCAACAGTGGGCGATTATCTGGCCATGACGGATCCGCATTATCCGCTACCGGTTATCACCCGCAACGGTCGCCTGGTTGGATTGATGCGTCCGGCATTGGCAGCTGGCAAAAAGCCAACCGTGCCGATCGAGCGGTTAATGCAAAAAGATCCGCAAACCGTAAAACCGTATTTGAGTGTTACCACAGTCGGACACACGATGCAGGATAATGGCATGAATGCGATGCCGGTGGTCGATGACAGTTGGAATCTACTCGGAATCGTGACGCGCAATGCAGTCTTTTCCAGTTTGACCGGGATTGCGCATAGTCGGGAATTGTCCAATACCATTGCGGATCAAGTCAGTGCCCAATTGACGGCGATCACGCCGCAAAAGCCGTACGGTGGTGGATTTGAACTCAAAACGGTGCCGGCGATGACCAATGCGTTGGGGACGATGAGTTTTGGGGTCCTTGCTGAAGCCATCAATAGCTGCACAACAAGGTATCTCCACGCTAGCGGGCGGCGAAATGTGTTGGTTGAAGGTGTGAATCTGACCACTTTCCGCCCTGTACAACTGGAAAGCATTGTGACCGTTTTGCTACGGGTACTTGAACTGACACGCCATGATGCCACAGTTGATGTCGATGTCCTCAGCGATGGGGTGCAGGTGGCCAAGGCGGTTGTGACCTGCCAGCTACTAGAAAGGAATTGATCAAACATGATTCAAACCGATATTATCAACGCCATTAAGGCCAATAATCCCATTATTATTCACCGGCACGTGAACCCGGATCCGGATGCATTGGGGTCCCAGGTTGGCTTGGCCGAAGCCATTCGCGCGGGTTTTCCGGACAAGCAGGTTTATCAAGTCGGCAGCAATACCGGAAATTTAAGTTGGTTGGCGCAGGAACAAACCATCAGCGATGATGTTTATCAAGATGCACTGGTGATTGTGACCGATACAGCTGACACACCGCGGATTTCGGATACGCGCTTTAATCAAGGGAAAATGCTGATTAAAATCGACCACCACCCTAATGATGATGCTTACGGCGATCTTACCTGGGTCGATAACGATGCTAGTTCGGCATCCGAGCTGATTTACGATCTTATTGCGGCCAGTGATGGCACGTTAAAATTATCGGATCAAGCGGCAAGGATGCTTTATGCCGGCATTGTCGGTGATACCGGCCGCTTTCTTTTTAACAACACGACGCCGCATACGTTGCAGGTAGCCGCCGAGCTTATTAAAAAAGATTTTGATCCGACTGCGATTAACAATCGGATGAACACGGTCACGTTGGACCAAGCCCGACTGCAAGGGTATGTGATTGACCATTTGAAGATCAGTCCTGCCGGGGCAGCGAGCGTTACCGTGCCACGTACTGCCATTGAGGATCTGAAATTAGCAGACGATCAGGTAAGTGCCGTGGTCGGAACACCTGGCCGACTCGACATTGTTGTCGCCTGGGCCGAATTTATCGAACAGGCAGAAGGCGGGTACCGAGTTCATTTACGTTCTAAGGGGCCCATTATCAATACACTCGCAAAAGCGCACAATGGCGGAGGGCATCCCTTGGCCAGCGGTGCCAAAGCCGCTAATTTTGACGAAGTGATTCAAATCGAAACGCAACTTGATCAATTGGTCAAAGACTATTCAACTTCAGGAAAGTAGGCATTATGGAGAATCAATTTAAACAATATCAAATCAAGCCGTTCGTGATCGCCGGCCTTGATGCTATGGGGATCACGCAACCGACGCCGATTCAAAAAAAGGTGATTCCGGCCTTATTGCGCGGGGAGAATCTTGTGGGTCAGAGTCAGACAGGCAGCGGGAAAACCCACGCCTTTTTGGTACCGTTGCTTAGCATGGTCGATCCTGAACAGGATGCAACCCAAGTGGTCATCACGGCCCCTTCCCGCGAGCTCGCCAATCAGATTTATGCGGTCGCCCAACAATTGACCCAAACGGAACCGGCGATTCGGATCAGTCGGTTAGTCGGCGGGATGGATAAGCAAAAGCAGATTGACAAACTGCAGCATCATCAGCCACATGTTGCCATTGGCACACCGGGGCGGATCTTAGACATGATAAAACGTTATGATTTAGTGCCGGCTTCGGTTCGTCATTTTGTCGTCGATGAAGCCGATATGACGTTGGACATGGGTTTTCTGGAGACTGTCGATGCGATTGCGTCTAGTTTTCCGGAGAATTTGCAGATGGCCGTTTTTTCTGCCACCATTCCGCAAAAGCTCGAACCGTTCCTGCGTAAATACATGCATCACCCCACAATGATTGAACTCAAACCACAGTCCGTCATCGCTGACACCGTTGAGAATATTCTGATTGCTGCTAAAGGACAGGATAAAAACGAACTGGTTTATCAGCTCGTCACGATGGGCCATCCGTTTTTGGTGTTGATTTTTGCCAATACCAAAACCAGCGTGGATGCGATTCATGATTACCTGAAACATCAAGGGTTGAAAGTTGCCAAGATTCATGGTGGCGTCCAACCGCGTGAACGCCGGCGCATCATGAAAGAAGTGGCTGATCTTAAATATCAATACGTGGTTGCGACTGATTTGGCTGCGCGTGGCATTGATATTAAAGGGGTTTCGATGGTGATTAATGCCGAGATTCCGCGAGACCTGGAGTTCTTTATTCATCGAGTAGGGCGGACTGGACGAAACGGCTTGGCTGGTACGGCGATCACGCTTTATGAACCGGGACAAGAAGATCAGGTTGCCGAGTTAGAGCATATGGGCATCAAGTTTGCGCCTAAGACCCTTCACAAAGGCGAATTGGTCGACACGTATGATCGGAATCGGCGCGTTCACCGTAAGCCTAAGCAGGAAGAAACAAGTCTGGCGATGCGCGGCTTAGTCAAAAAAGCCAAGCAAAAGCATATGCCAAACTATCGTAAGAAAATTCGCACTGCTGCGTTATTGGAACGCAAACGGAATGCCAAAGTTGCCCGTCGCCAAGCCTTATTAGCCGAAAAACGTAAAAACCGCAAACGAGGATAAAAATATGGCCGTAAACGAGTTGACGCTGCCGACATGGAATACCCTGAATGAAAAACGGCAGCGCTTTATTTTTCAACAGCTGACTCGCTATTTCTTAAGTCCATTGCTGACAGTTGACGCAATTCGTCCGGTGACCGCCACGTTTTACGGTCAGACACTTCACACTTTTGAAGCGATGATCGGTGGCGAATGGGTGCGGTTGGTTCCGGGGATGACGAATGTCAGTCTGGGATTCGCTACGAATCATCAAGAAGAGTTGGCACCTTACCTGGCGCAAAGCGATTTGACTCTGGCTGACATTCAACAGCTGCTTTCACCGGTTAGAAAAACCGACATGCCTCCTATGTTGGTCGCAACCAGGGCAACGCCAGCCAATGAGGAGATTTTGGGACGGGTTAGTTTGACCACCCGAATTTTCAAGGGCAACCATATGGCATATGCGGCAATTCGCGCGCAGGTACTGGCGTTACTGGATCGCCATGGCAGCCTTGATCCATTTTCGCAAACTGGCTGGCCGGCTACCCTGACAAGCGGCAGCGTCAAATTGCGATTGGCCAGTGCGCATCATTATCAGGTCAGTATCGTTAAATCGTGGCGTAAAGCTGATCTGAGCAAGTCACTGAGCTATTTTGGCTTCCGTCTGCCGACTCAGGATCAATATGAATACCTGCAAAGTGGCGGTAACCCCAGCCTGTTTCCATTCGGCAATACGCTACCACTGGAAATGCCGCGGTATTTGCCTAACCGCTTTGGCCTGACCATTCCGGTTAAACGAACCGGTAGTGAGCTGATTGTCGAAGACTTGCAAAAAAGCACGGCATTAACTGCTCAGCCGACAGCAAAAGAGGCATTGGCGTTATCGCCGTTTTATCAGGTTCCAGGTGAAGTAGATTTGTCATCTGCCGTGTATCGTCGGGTTGCGACAATTACGGTGAATTAGTCGCCAAGCCTTCATGCTCCTTAACAAAGTGAGTTGACCCCACTTTTCAGAAAAGCTATAATGAACAACCGTTAGGACATGCGTCGACCCCTGTGTGAGACAGAAACAACCGCGTTAGTTGAGAACGGTTGCGCCAGGCTAAGATGTGCTCCCTGATATCAGTTGAACGAATATTAATGAAGTGGTAATGAGTCGCATCATTGCAACCAAGGTGGTACCGCGTGCAAGCGCCCTTGGCAGCAATGGTGCTTTTTGTGTTAACGTGCTTACCAGCCCAGAGGAGGAAGTGCCAAAGTGAAAAAGATGTCAAGTGGCGAAATTCGCCAAATGTTTCTGGATTTTTTTAAGAGTAAAGGTCATGCCGTTGAACCAAGTGCTTCGTTGATCCCGGTCGACGATCCGACTTTGTTATGGATCAATTCCGGTGTTGCGACGCTGAAGAAGTATTTTGATGGCTCGGTCGCACCGGACAATCCGCGGATCACCAATGCCCAAAAGTCGATTCGAACCAACGATATTGAAAATGTCGGGAAAACTGCGCGCCATTTAACCTTTTTTGAAATGCTAGGCAACTTTTCCGTTGGTGATTATTTCAAAAAAGAAGTGATTCCGTGGGCGTGGGAGTTACTGACGAGCCCTAAATGGTTCGGATTTGATCCTAAGCGTCTGTACGTGACGGTTTATCCAAAAGATAAGGTAACTAAAGAACTATGGCGCAAGGTCGGGGTTCCTGACGATCACATCGTTGAAGCGGAAGATAATTTCTGGGACATTGGTGAAGGCCCATCCGGTCCGGATTCCGAAATTTTTTATGACCGCGGCCAATCGTTCAACAATGTCGCTGAAGATGATCCGGAGAACTATCCCGGCGGTGAAAACTCGCGGTATGTTGAAATCTGGAATATTGTCTTTTCAGAACTGAATCATTTACCAGACGGGCGCTTTGTCGAGCAACCACATAAGAACATTGATACTGGCATGGGCTTGGAACGTTTGGTTGCCGTGATTCAAGGGACACCAACGATTTTTGAAACCGACCTGTTCATGCCGATTATCAAGGCGACCGAAAAGATGAGTGCTGGCAAAAAATACGGTGCCAATGCGCAGGATGATGTTTCATTTAAAATCATTGCGGACCACGCGCGGACGGTGACATTTGCGATTGGCGATGGCGCCTTGCCAAGTAACGAAGGTCGCGGTTACGTGTTGCGGCGGCTGATCCGGCGTGCGGTTCTGAATGGCAAAAAGCTAGGCATCGATCACGATTTTCTGTATCAATTGGTACCGGTTGTCGGCGAAATCATGAAGAGCTATTACCCACAGATTCTGGCTAACCAACCATTTATTCAAAAGGTGATCAAATCCGAGGAAACGCGATTCCGCCAGACATTGGATGCCGGTGTCAATCTGTTGAATCAGATCATTGCCGAATTGAAGAAAACCGGCAAGAAAGAAATTTCCGGCGCCGATGCCTTCAAGTTGTTTGACACATACGGGTTCCCGGTTGAAATGACCAATGAGTATGCGCAGGACGAGGGTTTACAAGTCGATATGGTCGGCTTCAAAAAGAACATGGCCGCGCAACGTGATCGGGCCCGTAAAGCGCGCGGCGATCGCCAGTCTATGGGCAGTCAGGATACGGTTTTAATGAACATCACAACGCCAAGTAAATTTACCGGTTGGACCGAATTGGATCATAAGCATGCGACCCTGCAGGACATTATTGTCGACGATCAGCTGCAGGATGATGTCAGTGACGGCACGGCGCAGTTGATTTTTAACGAGACCCCGTTTTATGCGGAAATGGGCGGCCAGGTCGCCGATCACGGGCAAATTAAGGCGCAAGACGGCACGGTATTGGCAGAAGTAACTGATGTGCAGCATGCACCCAATGGCCAGAATCTGCATACGGTGACCGTTAACGGTAAGTTGGAAAAAGGCCAAGCATACTGGCTGAGTGTTGATCGGCTGCGACGGAAGAAAGTTTCGCTTAACCATACGGCGACCCATTTGCTTGATCAAGCACTGCGCGATGTTTTAGGCGAGCATACTCACCAGGCAGGTTCATTAGTCGAACCGGATTACTTGCGGTTTGATTTTACGAACTTCGGACAGGTAACCCCGAAACAGCTCCGCGAAGTCGAAACGATTGTTAATCAGAAAATCTGGGATGCTTTGCCGATTACCTGGAAAGAGATGCCAATCGAAGAGGCCAAGAAACTTGGCGCGATTGCTATGTTTGGGGACAAATATGGCGATGTCGTGCGGATTGTGTCGATTGGCGATTATAACAAGGAATTCGATGGCGGCACGCATCCAACCAACACCAATGCATTAGGATTATTCAAGATCACCAGCGAATCCGGTATCGGTGCCGGTATTCGCCGGGTTGAAGCTGTGACCTCTAAGGAAGCTTATGAATATCTGACGCAACAACAGGATTGGCTAAGAGAAACCGCAGATCATCTGAAAATTGATCAGGTGAAAAACGTGCCAAGCAAGGTAGCCCAACTGCAGGCTGATCTTAAAACCGAGCAGAAAACAGTGGATGGGTTGCAGGCAAAACTTGCTGCCCAAGCTGCAGCTGGTATTTTTGACCATGCCGAAACGGTTGGCGACTTCAAGATCATTACCAAACAGGTTCAAGTTGCCGGGATGAACGAGTTGCGACAATTGGCCGATGAATGG
>ENA-UOTV01000023-UOTV01000023.1-synthetic-metagenome-genome-assembly--contig:-NODE-23-length-11278-cov-4.605899_pt1 | contig 11278 bp, 12 predicted proteins | sample MGYA00238142_ERZ746979 | MGnify/ENA primary metagenome ERZ746979 (study PRJEB28755, sample SAMN02352511) | synthetic metagenome | study: EMG produced TPA metagenomics assembly of the Artificial... | reverse complement strand
AAATAACAGCTTACACTCCCAAAAGCAACCCGATCAATCCATAAGCTGGAAACGCTCAAAAGCGACAGCAGTATCCGTAAATGCTAAGCTTGATAAGATAACATTGGGTGTAAAATACTAAAAGAGAACAGATTTACCCTGAAAAACAAATCAAATGAGGCGAGCTTATGACGCTCGAAACAATCTTGTATTTACTCGGTATGAGCCTAATTGCCGGTATTCTCAATGGCACAGTGGGAATGGCGGCACTCACGCTTTACCCGATGTTGCTGTCGGTCGGCATTCCGCCGATCACGGCCAATGCAACCAACACGATCGGCCTTTTGTTCAGCGGATCTTCGTCAGTGCTTTCATCGCGGCGGGAATTAAAAGGCCACTGGCACCAAGCGCTACTCATCACATTACTTAATGCCCTTGGCGGCGTCTTAGGGGCGCTTATCTTAATCCACAGTTCCAATGCCAGCTTCAAAAGAGTCGTTCCGTTTATCATTTTCCTGGCCGGGGTCATGATCCTGACACCGAAAAAAGATCCCGATCAGGCTACCCATCGCAAACTCGCCCAAGGGTTTGGTTATGCGCTAATTATGCTCGTCGGGTTATATATCGGTTATTTTGGCGCCGGTGCCGGACTGTTGATGATCGCGGTGCTATCGCGCATCGTCGCCGGCCCGTATGCAACTTACAACGCCATGCGTAACCTCGCATCGCTTGTGAACAATACGGTCACATCAATCATGTTCATCTTCTCGATGCCGATTGCCTGGTGGGTTCTAATTCCGGTCTGCATCGGCTTGTTCGCAGGCGGTTTTCTGGGCCCAATGATTGTCCGCCTGATTCCGTCGCACGTGATTAAAACAGCGGTTGGGATCTTCGCGATCGGGCTTGCAGTTGTCTTGTTTTACCAAGCTTATCTTTAATGCAAAAAATGCAAAAAGACATCGCCGAATTTTTTCGACGATGCCTTTTTTCTTGACCGGTTGAAGAACAAAAGAAAATATGTCGGCACCGTTCATGCCAGTGCGGCCCGCTGCGTTTGATAGAGCTCACCCCACGCCGCCATGGCATTGATCACCGGCGCCAACGTTTGGCCCAACTTGGTTAAACCATATTCCGTGGCGCGGCCATCTTCATCGCCGACTTTCTTGTAAATAATCCCATCACCTTCAAGTTGCGATAATTGTAACGCCAACATGCGCTGAGTCACTGAAGGAATGGCCTTGTTCAGCGTGCTGAAGCGAGTGGCATCCCCTTTAAAGAGATGATAAAGAATCACACTCTTCCATTTTCCCGAAATCAGATCAACCGTATTTTGAACCGGGCATCCTGCAGCACAATTATAAAGTTCACGATCCATCACAAGGCCCCCTCGTTGCTTTCCTACAAGTTACTTACAATTCGTTCACTTACTATGTTAGTGCATGCTGGCTAACATACAAGGTGAAAGGTTAAGCAAGCAAACGAAAGGAAGTCATTTTGATGAAAGCCATTGGATTTACGCAGCGTTTGCCGATTGAACAGGAAAATAGTTTAGAAGATTTGACGCTACCAAAGCCAACTCCTGAAGGCCACGATTTATTAGTGAATGTCCGGGCAGTTTCGGTGAATCCGGTCGATACCGGAACGCGTGGCGCAGGTCATGCCCGCCTTGCCCAGCCGAAGATCATTGGTTGGGATGCTGTGGGGATTGTGACGGCTTTAGGCCAGGACGTTACCCGGTTCCACGTAGGCGATCGGGTATTCTATGCTGGCAGTTACAAACGTTCCGGCAGTGACGCTGAATATCAACTGATTGACGAGCGCATTGTCGGTCACGCTCCGGCTAAGCTCACCGATGTCCAAGCCGCTGCCATGCCACTGACCAGTCTCACCGCATGGGAAGCGCTGTTCGAAAAACTGCACATTCCACTTGATGCCAAAGTGGCAAATCGGAAGCATACGATTTTGATCATTAACGGCTCAGGTGGGGTTGGCTCAATGGCGACGCAACTTGCCCACCTCGCTGGCCTGCAGGTCCTTGCCACGGCATCACGCCCAGAATCACAAAGATGGGTACGGGAACATGGTGCCGATCACGTTTTGAATCACCGTCAGCCTTTACCACCACAGTTAAAAGCGGCCGGTTTCAAAAATGTTGACTATATCCTTAACCTCTCGCATCTAGACGAACACTGGAACGAAATTGCCACCATGATTCGGCCTGACGGGTGGATTGCGGCCATTACGGAAAACCGGCGCGGTATTGACTTGCAAAAGTTGACTAAAAAGCGAGCCACGTTTGCCTGGGAGTGGATGTTTTCAAAGTCCTGGTATGGTTATGATCTCGCTTCCCAAGGGATCATTCTCGACAAAGTTGCCAGCTTACTCAATGACAGCACGATTCAATGCACGTTAACCAAGACACTGCAGCCGTTGAATGCAGCCAATTTGCGGAAAGCACATGCGCTGGTTGAGTCTGGTCACATGATTGGCAAGGTCGTTGTGGCCGGTCCGTGGGCTTAGCTCAATCGTTCACTGTAAACCGGGAATGACTGGTACTTGCCATAATTGGTTAGCGGCTTCATCTGCTTCAACGCCGTCATATCATCGTCGCTGATGGTAAAATCGACCTTTGCATTAGCCTTCATGTGGTCCGGGTTAACGGTTTTTGGCAACGGCAATAGACCTAACTGTAAAAGGTACCGCATGCCCAACTGTGCAACGGAGACTTGATACTTAGCCGCCATTTTCTGGATGTCCTTATTCTTGAACATCTCGCCGTGGCCGAATGGCGAATAGGCCTCGACTAATATCTGATGCTCTTGCGCAAAGTCAATCGTTTTGAACGGTGTCTGGGTAATATGCGCTAAAATCTGATCAACCATTGGAGCAATTTCAGCATGATCCAGCAGGTTCTTGAGATCGGTGGGATCAAAATTAGAAACTCCGATGGCGCGCAATTTGCCGGCTTTATAAGCTTCTTCCAATGCCCGCCAGGCTTCCAGATTCCCCTCGAAGTACCGCTCCGGCTCATCATATTTGGCCCATGGCTTCGGTGCATGGATGATCATCATGTCTGCATATTCTAGATCAAGCTTCTCAAGCGAGCCGTCGATAGCTTTGACGGCGGTGTCGTGGTCCTTGATCTCGGCTGCGAGCTTGGTGTTGACGAAAATGTTTTCACGCGCCACGCCGGATGCCCGCACACCTTCGCCAACCCCGGACTCATTGTCGTAAGCTTCTGCCGTATCAATGTGACGGTACCCGACATCGATCGCTTCATGAACGGCCTTTGCCGCTGCAGCATCCGAATCAATCATCCAGGTGCCAAAGCCGATTTTGGGAATCTTGACCCCATTCGTTAACGTATATGTCTCTTCCAACAAGATAGCCTCACTCCTTTTAAAAAATTGCTGCACATTGCTCATCACGTGCGATGTAGCCATAACAGCATTTTTTCGCCGACAAGGGCATAAAAAAGACCGATGAACGCAATTTTGCATCAATCGGCTTACGTGCTACACTCACTTTATCCCCTAAAGTCGACTTTAGGGCAAGTCGTTTCTTTTTGCAATATGTCTTGTCATCTCGTAAGGAAACATGGAGGCTTTCATGTCAGTTTCATACACCATCGGTGAAGTTGCCGCAATCACCCATCTATCCGTCCCGACCATTCGTTACTATGATAAGGAAGGACTCATCCCTGACCTGCAAAAAGATCAAGCAGGTGTGCGGTGTTTTACCGACCAGAATCTTAGCGCACTGGAAATGATCAATTGCCTTAAAACGGCGGGTATGTCGATTAAGGATATCCGCACGTTTATGCAGTGGAATCTCGAAGGCGACGCCACCCTTACCAAGCGGCTGGACTTCTTTAACCAGCTCCACACCGCGGTCGAAAACCAGATGAAGCAACTGGAACAAACGCTCAACACGATTGAATACAAGCAACACTATTATCGCCAAGCCGTTGCAGACGGCACTGAAAAGTACGTCAAAACCGGCACTGCCCATGCTAAAGCTGTTACTATTGAGCAAGAGCGGCGAGATTAAAAAATGCGCTGACATTTCAACATGTCAAGCGCACTTTTTTTCGTTAAACTTCAGAAAAAATCAAAAATCTTCCAACCGCGTTTCAACTTTTCGCCGCTTGGTCGCGACCCACAGGCCAATCAGAAACCAGACGATGGCGATGTAAGGAAACGTGTTCATTGGAAATGCCGGAATCGGCCAGAGACTCGTGTAAATCGGATAAATGAGTACGAGAATCCCGATCACCGGCGCCAACACATGTTTGAACATCGACCGGCCCTTGTCTTTGCGGAAGTAAACGATCGCGCCAATATTCACCAACACGTAAACCGTCAGTAGCCCTAGCATCCCGATCGTACCAAACCAGTTATACATATCACTAGCACTTACACCCAGGCCGATCGCAAAGATAACATACACAATCAACGCGAGTCCGGTAATGCTGTCAAGCGCATGCGTCGGCGTCTGCTTGTCTCCGCTTTCTACCGCCAGCCACGGATGCAGGTAGCCACTTTTCCCTAACGCCTCCAGCATGAACGCACCGGCATTAAGCGCCCCGAAATAGCAAGCGAAATAACTGACCATCGCCGCGAAGTCCATGAAGATGGCAGCATTGGTCCCGAGATAATGGGTCGCCAGGAAGTTCATGGGTGCCGTACTTTTCGCAAGATCGCCAATGTGTGCGGAGCCGAAGCCAATCACTTCAGCGTAACTAACAAGAAAATAGAAAATCGCCGCAAAACTCACGGCCCCCAGCAAGGCAATACTAATCGCTTTACTCGGATTCGTGGCGCGCGGGGCAATCGTCGCCGAGCCTTCAAAGCCGGCAAAGGACATCAGCGCAAACACCATGCCCATCCCCAAACCAGTCACCATATGCGGTTGCGGAATCAACGGCTGCACCGAGTTCCCACTGCGGCCGCCGGAAAAAATAATCACGACCGTCAGCACACTCAAAACCAAAACCGCCAGCAATTCAAGGACCAGTGTCAAGCGCGTTGAAAATTCAATGCCTTTATGACTCAGCCAGCCGCCCAGCAACAAAACCAAAATGTTGTAGAGATTCACCGGTAGATGTACGCCTAAATGACTGAGAAAGACATTGGCAAAGTTACCGACAATGGCGCCGGAACTAAACACAAACGTCACGTATGTCAAGACCAATAACCAGCCGGAAATAAAGCCAGCCTTTTCGCCAAGCGCTTTAGCATTATACGCATAAGCCGAGCCATCACCGGGGATCCGCTTGCCTAGTTCCACAAACGAAATCGCCACAAACAAGACGCCGATGCCGCCAAGCAAAAAAAGCGATTGGCATGTTGATGCCAGCATTGGCCGCGGCACTTGCCGTGTTAAACGACATCGCCCCAGTTGGCGCCACCATCGCAATTGAGAGTCCGAAGACCTCAAGCAAGGTTAATTTTTTGCGTTTTTCCATAACTAATTCACAAACTCCTCTTCTTGGTGGTAAAGCTTGGCCGCTGTCTGCCAGCAAATCGCGTTGATCCAAGCTTTTTTCTGCGCCAGATCGACAAATGGCAGGGAGGTAAAATGCCCGATCAGTGCCTGTTTGAATTGTTGCGCCGCTAACCCATACATTTCCGGATACGTGCTGGCATCGGAGGCAAACAGCAACCTTGTGTAAGGCGCCAGTTCGACTGCTTCATCAAAAACCCGCTGTACGCCGCTGGGGCCGAGATTGTCCAGCAGCGAAATGTCAAAATAGACATTCGGAAAGACACTGGCTAAATAGCCGGCTTCGCGATGATACGGATAGCAATGCAGTAAAACCACTTTGAGTCCCTTTTTGGCAAAGGCATTCAGGAAATCGCGCATCAATAATGGATTACCTAGGTACATGTCCGTGTCCGCGTCGCCATAGCCAACGTGAAATTGCAGCGGCAAATCCTGCGCCATGATCAACGGCGCTGCGTGGTACAGGATGTAATCGATAAGCGGCTTGGACGTTAACCGTTTGACCCCGGAGTTCTTCCAGGTATCAAACCCAGCGGCGGCTTCCATGAGATTAACCGGTTCGATGTTCAACCCCACGCGGTAAGCTGCAATCGATTTGAAGCCGACATAGCCATGTGCCTTCGCCTGTTGAATATCCTGACTAAAAGCCTGCCACCAAGCCGCAAAATTGTCCGATTTCAGCATGAATGTTTCAGCGTGCGTCTCCAGACGATAAATCGCCTTCACCAGCACACCGGTTAGCTTAGCAGTTTCATCTAAGTCGAGAATCGCGTCATCCGGCACAAATCCGGTATCAATCAGCAATTCTTTAAAGTGATAATGACCGAAAATGCGCTGATTATAAGTGGCATAACCCGGATCATTCATCGCTGCCAGCGGGTGCTTGGCATCAAGGGCAAATTGCTTGGCTACAGCTAAAAAGCCGTGATAGGCCAAGCGGTTTTTGGTATCGGCGAGCGGATAATCATTGTCCGCCTCTGTCGACACCTGCGCCAACCGTTCGTCGCGATTCGGCACTTTCCCGTTAATTAAGAAATGACAGTGATGGTCCAACAATGGGACTTGGTCGACAAACTCCGTTAGGTCGTCCAAAATGTTTCCTCCTCATGCACAGCGGTCACCATTCATGATGATGGCCGAAATTAGTTCTTCAACTTGCAATTCAATATAGCTCGCGGTGCAATGCCGCAATTTTCTCTAATGCTAACTTCGAATAATATTGATCGTCTTCACGCTTGATTTTGGCGTAAGCATCGATCAGTTGCGGCCCGAACACGTCGTGGAAAAGCGAATCAGTCACGAACGCGTCGACCGCCTGGTTCAATGACTGCGGCAGACAGTGAATCCCCATCTCATTGCGTTGGGCTTCGCTTAACGTTGCCGGATCCACATCACAATAATCACCCGGTTGCGTCTGGTGCTGAATGCCATCCAGCCCTGCTGCCAGCGAGCCAGCAAATGCCAAATACGGATTTGCCGTCGCATCGCTCGCTTTCAGCTCAATGTTCATCGAACTAGCCGGATCGTCCCACGCTGTCGACGGAATCCGCACCGCCGCCTCACGATTGTCCTTGCCATAGGTCGCGTATGCGCTGCCCCAATGTCCCGGAGCCAGCCGCTGATAGGAATTCGCCGATGGACAGGTCAGCGCCAGCAAGCCTTGAATATGTTTCAACACGCCACCGACAAAATACTGACCGGTCTTGGATAGCTGCATCGGCGCGTCTGCATCGAAAAAGGCATCTTCTTGTCGGCGCCACAACAACAAATGAATATGCGCGCCGCAGCCAGCCGAATCGACAAGGGGCTTCGGCGCAAAGGAGGCATACAAGTCAAAATCTTTGGCGGTGTTTTTAATGATCCGTTTGTAAATCACTTCATTGTCGGCCGCGGTCACTGGATCCTGCGGCAACATGCTCAATTCATGCTGGCCAATGCCGCCTTCCGGATAATAGGCATTCGGCATAATCCCGACCCGTTGCAGTTGATTGATCGTTTTAAGAATGAACGGATAGGCAAAGTCCATGGACTCCGTTGAAAAGGCAACTCGCGGCATCGCCGGTTCGCGATGATCCTTATCCCCGGTGAACAATTCGAACTCGTTTTCATAAGCATTTTCACGCTGAAGCCGGCATCGGCCAACTGCTTGACTACCCGTTTCAAAATGGTGCGTGGATCGGAGGCATAAGGGGTTTTATCGAGATTATAAATATCGCCCATCAAGGTTGCCACTTGCGGCATGTAAGGCAGCACATGCGCCGAAGCAGCGTCCCCGATCAACCGCAATTCCCCAATCGGTGTCATGTCGGCGACCGGCAAAATGGTGTCGCGTTCACTGACATTCAGCGTTGCTTTGGTCAAGCCGATCCCGTCAGCCAGCTTGGCTTTCAGGCTAGCCAGCGGAATCACTTTTCCTCGCGTCAGTCCGTTATAGTCCACATACAAAAACTCAATCAGCTCAGTCTGCTTCTCCGTGAGCTGCTCACTAACGGCTTCATCGTCCATTCCGGTTCCTCCTCATATCCTCCGGTCCCATGCTAACGGCTTCATTAAACAACAACCGTTTCGTCAATGCTACTCGGCTTCAATCTTACATGATTCTAGCTAAAAGAAAAGATTTTCTGAAAATTGTTTTTGGGGCTTGTCACTACTAATTGCGATTTGACTGTAGCGCACCACACAGAAAAACCGCCTCATGAACGAGACGGTTTTCAACGGATACGTTTAACGGGGCACTTTTTACGATTCATCGAACCACAGAAATCACTTCTGATGATCCGCAACACGCTTCAAAAAGTCCTGGAAAACAACGAGCTGCTGAGGATCTTCCTGTTGCCACATGTTTTCAGGATGCCACTGAACACCTAGGAACAGATCGTTGTCCGTGGACTCCATTCCTTCGACCACGCCATCCGGCGCAACGGCTGTCACCTTCAACCCTTTGCCGACAGTTTTAACTGCTTGGTGGTGGCGGGAGTTGACTTTAATGGTCTCCTTGCCGTACAAATCAGCCAGGCGACTACCAGGCGTTAATACGGCATGGTGGGTCGCAAACTGACCCAATGTGGCTTGGGGATGTTGAATTTTCAAATCAGGATATTGCTGTTCAAGATCCTGATACAACGTGCCGCCCATGGCAACGTTCATGATTTGGATCCCGCGGCAAATACCAAAAATCGGCTTGTTTGCGGCTAGGGCTGCCTTAATCAAGGCAATTTCGAACAAATCTTTTTGGTACAGCGTCATGCCGATCTTGGGATGCGGTTCCTCGCCATAGAGCGTCGGATCCACGTCCGGGCCGCCTGGCAGCATCAAGCCATCGACCAAGGCCATATCATCTTGCGCGAGCTGTTCGGTCTGACTCACATCATCAGGGAACGGCAACACAAGCGGGAGCGCATCAAGGTGAATGAACGCCTCTTTGACATCATGCGGCACATAAGCAGGGTGATTATTCGGCATCACGGGATTGACTTCGATCAGTTCGTCTGTGGGAATACCAATTCTTAGTTTCACGAGCGATTTCCTTCTATTCGATTTAGTTTTAATTCCACGAGTATACGCCGTGAAAGGATTGGCGACAATAGACAGGCCTGATTGCTCACGCCGTTTTGGTCGTTGCCACAATCAGCATCATCGGCCGGCGCAACTCATCTGCCATACCGGGAATGGTTTTGACTATTTCAGCAGTCGGGGTCGGCTCAATCACGCGATCCAGTCGCAGATGGTTGTCGAGCAAGGTATTCAAATAGGTCGTCAACGTCCGATGGTATTTTTTGATTCGATGGCCTAAAAAGTCGGTTTCCTGTTTGCTCTCGTCAAAATAACGATCAACCGGCCAGTACAGGTTGTGGCCCTGCTCGTCCGTGACCCACTCCTCATTGCCTTGGGCCGTAAAAATCGGATGTTCCACGGACATGACAAATTGCCCGCCAATTGGCAGTTTGTCGCTGATCTTACCGACAAGTTCAGCGTAATCGGCAATGTAATGAATGGCTAGCGAGCTTAAAATGACTTCAAACTGCTCCGGCAATTGGTCGATGGCCTGCACGTCCAGCTGGCGATACGTGATCCGCTTGTCGTCCGTCAGCTCAGAAGCCTTGGCAAGCATTTTGGCTGACGTATCGATGCCAAGCACACTTTTAGCGCCATGATCAGCGGCATAGCGACAGTGCCAACCATAACCGCACCCGAGATCAAGCACCCGTTTACCGGTAAAGTCCGGTAAGACCGTCTTCAACTCATGCCACTCCCCCGCCCCGGCTAAACCTTTTTTCGAGCGATCCATTTGGCTATATGCCTTGAAAAAATCCGGATTATCATAAATCGCAGCCATCTGTGTTTCCTCCTTCGGTGATTAAGGCCATCATCGCCGTCCAGGCAAGATGATGCAACCGGTATGGGAAGTAAAGCCCCCAATTAGATTCTCATTGGCCAATGATGATATTTTAGTTTGAAAAGCATCGTGATGCATGCTATCGTTGCCTCAACGTTTTTTCGGCTAAAGGGAGGCCTTTTCGTGACAGATTGGAACGGCTATCAAGCTATCAATGAAAAATATCATCTCAATGGTGCCACCATTTTAGTGGATGCCAATCATCAATTGTCCCACTGGCAAAACGGCATGGCGGATTTTGCGAAAAAAGAACCATTCACGATCCACACTACTAGCGGTTTAGGATCATTAAGCAAGCAATTTACGGCTGACAGCATGTTGGTGTTGGCTGCGGATGGGGCGCTGAACATTGACGCGCCGTTATCGGACTATCTGCCGGAATATCGGTACGCCGAGCAGATCACCTTGCGCCAGATGTTACACATGGCGAGCGGTATTCCCGATTACACGGAATTGTTGTTAGTCGAATATACCAAAAAGATGCCAAACGCTAGTGAATCCCATTTAAGTTACCCGATACTGGAAGATCTGAATCACGGCGATGCTCTTCAGCAAGTCCTTGACTTATTGAACCGCCATCCGCTAGATTTTGCGCCGGATGCAAAAGGTGCTTACTCAAATAGTAATTATTTCCTACTTGGCCACATCATTGCCCAAGTCGCGAATATGCCGCTGGGCGATTTCATCGAACAGCACTTTTTCCAGTCGTTGGGCATGGTCCAAACCCGTTTCGGAACGCAGACCGCCGAGGCAAATAGCTACGACGATCTAGATTTTACCAACGGCCAACCAGTGGCTTTAGGTCGCGGCGATTACACCGGTGGCGATGGCGCCGTGGTCAGTTCGGTCACCGATTTGGCTAAATGGGCGCAAGCTACCTTGCATCAGCAGATTTTACCTACGTCAGCTTGGCATGAGGCATTAACGTTGACGCACGATTTTTATGGGATGGGCTGGATGAAGTCCAAAACGCCGGGATGGCTGGCGCACAACGGTCACGTATTTGGGTACTGGGCCTACTTTGACGTTTCATTTGACAAACAATTAGCGCACATCACGTTAAACAACATGTCACCAGGCACTGACGCGCGTAAGGCATGGCATAAGGAAATGGCTACGTGGCTCGGATCCCTTTAGCGGTTGTATAAGCGTATGTTAAACTCTATCTGCGCGAGTGATCGCGATTTTGATCGAGCAACTATTGGCAACAGGGGGATCTGTTATGGAAACGACGATTAAACGCTGGGGAGACTCTCAAGGTGTCATCATTTCAAAAACAATGCTGGCAAAAATGGGAATTGATGATCTCGATGACCAACTGGTAAAGATGCATATAGATGGCAAAGGCCGTTTAATCATTGAAAAGAAAAAAAGTCCTTCAAAACTGGAAGAACGGTT
>ENA-UOTV01000022-UOTV01000022.1-synthetic-metagenome-genome-assembly--contig:-NODE-22-length-11346-cov-4.467098_pt1 | contig 11346 bp, 13 predicted proteins | sample MGYA00238142_ERZ746979 | MGnify/ENA primary metagenome ERZ746979 (study PRJEB28755, sample SAMN02352511) | synthetic metagenome | study: EMG produced TPA metagenomics assembly of the Artificial... | reverse complement strand
GGCCATTACGCCCAAGGCCACTTACACTCCGACTTCTAACCGCGCCAGTTCACGCTCTCAAAAAAGCAGCAGCAACCTTCTCAGTCACCTAGAAGATGACCGAGAAACTTGCCACTGCTTATCTAAACGTTTTTTAAAAGACAATCGTCAATTAAAGATGCGGCCGAATCCGTTCGACGGCTTTTAACGTCCCATAAGACAGTGCCGTCTGGATCGGTAACATGACCACGTTCTTAATCGTTCGTGGCCAGATAATTCCCTGCCAAGGCGTCCCCATCATGTTCAGCCACAGCGTTGTCAAAATGACATTACTGATCAGCAACACCAACCCGACACCAAGTAACGTCCGCATAACCGTTACCTTCTTGCCGTGGAAGAACATGCCGTAAATCATCGCAGCAATTGCGGCACTAAGCGTGAACCCGGGAAAATTGGCGCCCGGATTGAAGACCATAATCGACAACTGGTCATTCAAAGCAGCGGCACCCGCGGCCAGCCATGGTCCGAAATAATACCCCATCAAAATGGTGGCGAAAAATGCCGGACTGATCTTAAGCCATGGCGTACCAAAAGAAAAACGGCCCAAAACAATCTGCATCGCCATCAACATGGCCATATACACGATATTCCGGGTGGAAAGCTTGGGACTACTGAACGATAAAACTTGCATAAGCTGCAATCTCCTTTTTTGCGGAGACGCCTAAATATCAGGCGAATGCGGCATCTGCACCGCGACTTTCGTCTTCGTCTGCCGTTCACATTCCGTTCCAGCAGCACTTAACGCGCAGATTCCTACTCCTAGATTTTGGCACGAGTTCTATCGTACACCGAAAGTTAACCAAAAGAAACCCCTTGAACGTTCGCATCAGCACTTAAAGGCAGGCTCAACCATTGACGCCATCGTGAAAATTATCTCACGACTTTCTCGGTATTTTTTAGCGCTACACCAAGTCTGCTACCAGATTGGTCCGCTAAAATGATGCCTCGTAAGCAAATTTTTCTTAGTTGCTCAAAACTCCCTGACAAAGGGATTCCCTCAAAGGCGGTGTACTCAGAATTTTGGGTACGCCGCCAATTTTATGTGAGCGTGAGCCAGCGCGCTTAGGAGTCGGAGTGTAAGCGGCCTTGGGCGTGATGGCCCGGGCTTAGGCCATCACGCCCAAGGCCCTTACACGCAAACTCCTCCGCCGGCGAACGCGTCATGGTGAACGCGTTATGGGCGTAAGAACACCATAACCCACCAAATACTGCAACAATCTCACTTCCCGCATAGACTTGCACTCAAAACTCCGTATAATAAGTCTCGATAACCTTTGAAAGGAAGCTTTGACCGTGACTAAACATATTCTCGTTTTACATACTGGCGGCACCATCTCCATGACCGAAACCAGAGACGGCGACATCATGCCCAGCAAGCATAATCCATTGCTCGGCGCCGATAGTTTTGTGCCAGCCGGCGTCGAACTGACTAGTGAGGAGATTTTTAATCTACCATCGCCGCACATGACTCCGGAGCGGATGCTCACCTTAGTCAAACGCATCCGCCAAGCGGAAAAAGACGGCGCTGACGGGGTGGTCGTCACCCACGGTACGGATACTTTAGAAGAAACCGCCTATTTTTTGGATCTCACCCTGGATTCCGCCATGCCGGTCGTTGTCACCGGCGCCATGCGTTCCAGTAACGAAATTGGCAGCGATGGGCTAGAAAATCTGCAAAGCGCGATTAAAACCGCTGCCAGCGACGAGTCGCGGAACAAGGGCACCTTGGTCGTGATGAATGATGAAATCCATACCGCCCGTTTTGTGACCAAAACCCACACCACCAACGTCGCAACTTTTCGGACGCCGACATTCGGGCCGGTTGGGCTTGTCACCAAAGATGGTGTGCGTTTCTTCCAAGAGTTGATCAACCAGGAAGTCTGTGCCATTGACCACCTTGTCGACCACGTCTTCTTGATCAAGGCATACGCAGGAATGGACGGCACGTTGTTTGACGCGCTCCCGGAAAACATCCACGGTCTGACCATTGAAGCACTCGGCGCCGGTAATCTCCCACCAGCCACCTTGCCGGCTATCCAGCGGCTACTAGACCGGCACGTGCCGATCGTGCTGGTCTCCCGCTGCTTCAATGGGGTTGCTCAAGCCGTCTACAATTACGAAGGCGGCGGCGTCCAGCTCAAAAAAATGGGCATCATCTTCTGTCAGGGACTCAACGGCCAGAAAGCGCGCATCAAGCTGCAAGTTGGTCTGAGTGATGGCAAACGCGGCCAAGCGCTCGCTGACTTCGTTGATAATGCCGTGAGTTAATTGAGCTAATGAATGTAAATCAGTTCTAGGCTAAGAGACAGATTTTGTCCCTAGAACTGCTTTTTTGGCACTTTAGCATGAGTCATACAAAACTTACGCTTTAAAATCATCCCAAATCATCTGGGCCTCGGCGTTCACTTCACCATCGGTAATAACCCGATGTAAGGTTCGCATGGGGTCATCCGGATCAGCCTGAAATTGGGCTTTTGGACTCGTCCCATACGCCACTTCGCGCTCGTAACGAATGTCGGCACCTCGCAAGGTATGTGAACTCAAAAAGTCATAGCCAAGGCTATTTTCCATCCACTCCAGATAATGGGCATTGTTCACATGGCCATTGCTGTCAATGTCAAAATAGCGCACATGAAACGTCTCTTCGCCATCCGGTTGATCAACCTTCTTGAATCGCGGGAACCGTTTGATTTTGCGATCGGAAACCGCACCAACCCGTTCAACAAGCTCAGGAATAACGTCAACGATCTTACGCGTGCGCAAGTCCATAATGACCCAATTGCTGCTGACGGAAACAAGCCGGTTACCTTGCGCATCGTCAATCCAGTAATCACGGTAAGTAAAATATTTATTGTAAGTCGTAGCTTCGGTCCCGACCCGCAGCAGTTCTTCGATTTTTGGCATACGTTGGATTTCCATGTGATATTGGGTGATCACCCAACCTGCGTGGAATTCACTGATGGCATCAATGCCGGCATGCAGCTTCTCCAACTGACGTTCAGACACTTCTAGCATCACATTCATCGTATTGGCTAAGCCCGCACGGCCAAACCGATCACCCAGAAAGCCTGGAATGCGATAATCTTCTTCATAGACTTTTCCCATGAAAATCCCTTCTCTTTCGTTTCGACTTGTTTCTGTTAGTCGGTGCTCAAGCGCGCGTACTGGCGCTGGTTCACGCTCTCCCTTAAACGCGCTCACTGGCGCAGAAGTCTGCGTGTAAGGACCTCAGGCATAATGGCCTTAGCCCGGGCCATCACACCTGAGGCCACTTACACTCCGACTTCTAACCGCGCCGGTTCACGCTTCTCCCTAATTCGTGATAAGCATCATACACCACTTGTTTAGCAACCCCGTTTTGCTTGGCGACCAGCTTGATCGCTGCATTCGGTTTGGCGCCGGTGGCAACGATGGCGGCCACTTGGTCTTTGAACGGTGCCGCGCTTTTGACAACTGGCTTATCCGGTGCTCCTGCTACCATGATCACAAATTCGCCTTTCAACTCATTCTCGGCATACGTTTGCAGTTCCGTGATCGTCCCGCGGATAAAGGTTTCGAACTTTTTGGTCAATTCTCGCGCCAAAACGGCCTGGCGATCACCGAACGCTTCCAACATCGCAGCAAGGGTTTTCCCGACCCGATGTGGGCTTTCATAGAACAAAAGCGTTGCCGGTTCAGTCGCCAACTTGGCCAAAATGCGTTGCTTTTCGCCGGCTTTGCGCGGTAGAAACCCATAAAACAAAAATGGCTGTGGCGCCAATCCGGAGGCAATCAAGGCCGTTGTCGCAGCATTGGCCCCTGGTAGCGGAACCACCGGCACACCATGATCAATCGCCGCATGGACCAATTCCTTACCGGGATCGGAAATCGACGGCATCCCCGCGTCACTCACCTGAGCAATCGTCTGCCCGGCCTCCAGTTTCGCCAACAACTCCGGAATGCGCATTTGGGCCTTATGTTCGTGAAATGCAATGGTTTTGGTCGTAAACGCAAAATGATTCAACAACATCTGCGTATGGCGCGTATCTTCCGCGGCAATTAAATCAGCCGTTTTCAAAATTGCCACCGCCCGAAAAGTCATATCGTCCAGATTTCCGATCGGCGTCGGCACCAGATACAAAGTCCCGGTGGTATGCGACCCAAAGCTTCGTCGCTGCTCCAAATCAATTCTCCCCATAAATAATATCAAGACAAAAGGCGCATGGCTCGTCATTAACCCGGCGCTGGCCATAAAACATCGGGCAAACGTGGAATCCTTCATTGTAGAGGCTTTCCAGGTTCTGCTTCGACTTGGATAACTCGACGCCGCCATCGCTGGTTTTGTTGTCATCTTTTTCCAGCTCTGCCAGGTGCTGACGCAGATGCTTATTCTCGATTTCAAGTTCCGCGTTACATTCTAGCGTCTCCGCCATATCGTCTTTCATCGCCGCAATTTCCTTGAGCATCTGCTGGGCGTGTTTCTCAAGGACTAAGAAACCATCGTACAGTTCTTTCTTTTCCACAAGATCACCCTTCTAAGAGTTTAAGCATTAACTGTTCTGTTGCCGACTGAAACGTCACATTCTGGCTCAAGCGCACCTGCGCCGTTAAAATGGCCTGCAAATCATCGGTCAGTTGCCGACTCGATAACTTCGCCAACGCAGCAACCGCCGGGATATCCAGCTGTTGCGTCGCCGCAATTTCAAAATGGCGATTCAAGGCATCGGCATACGCCAAGCCGATCAGCGCTAAAATCTGACGTTGTGCCGCAGCATCCTTGGCAACCGGTAACAATTGGGTCTGCACCCGCACAAAGCTTTCAGGATCATGGTCAGCCAAACGGTCCAACAACTGAAACACGCGATTGACCCGATCCTGGAAGTCCTCGGCAGTCAATAATTCCTGAGCTTCGCTGACATTACCGGTTAACCGGCCAGCCACCCGCGCCAATTGCGGATTGGCACCGTCTTCTTCTAATTTGGCAATCACCGCTTGCCGATCAGGGCTTTGGAACGTAATCACCTGCGCCCGCGATAAAATCGTTGGCAAAAGTTGATTTTTCGATGATGCAGTGAGAATCACCGTCATGCCCGGCACTGGTTCTTCAAAAAACTTCAGCAGCGAATTAGCCGCTCCTGCCGTCATTTTATCAGCATCTTCAACGATAAACACGCGGCGGTTGCCTTCCACACCGGTTTTGCTCATTTCCTGTTTCAAGTTGCGAATATCATCCACCTTAATGCTTTGGGTACTGGTTTTGAGCACCATCACATCCGGGTGATTGTGATTCAAAATACGTTCACACTCAGGACATTCGCCACAAGGAGCACCGTCTTGGACATTTTGGCAAAATAGGCGCAAGGCAATCCATTCAGCCAGTTCCAACTTACCGGCACCTTTTGGCCCCACAAACAAATAGGATTGGGCCAGTTGCTTGCGGTCAATGATTCGGGCAAATTGGGCGACTAACTTAGGCTGCAACGAATCAATCAAAAACTTAGCCATTAGAAGCGGTGAAAAGATTCAATCGGCAAGACAAAGACGGTGGCGCCGCCGACTTGAACCTCAACTGGATAAGCCATGGAACTGTCTGATGTCGCATCAAGATTAACCGGCGGCGTCATAAACTGTTGCCGGGTCTGCGAGGTTTCCTTGATAATCTTCAACACGTCATCGACCCGTTCATCCGCAACCCCGATGATAAACGTCGTATTCCCCGCCTTCAGAAAGCCGCCCGTGGTGGACAACTTGGTCGCCTGAATGTTGGCATCAATAAATTGACTGCTGAGTAAGTTACTATCTTTATCTTGAACAATTGCGAGAATGAGTTTCATGTGTCTTTTGCCTCCTTGTGAGAGTGAGCGTGAGCCAGCCCGGTTAGAAACCGGAGTGTAAGCGGCCTTGAGCATGATGGCCCGGGCTTAGGCCATTGCGCTCAAGGTCCTTACACGCAGGTTTCTGGGCTGGCGAACGCGTTATGGTGAGCATGCAGCACCATCATCCAAACAACGATGGGAATCGCTTCGTAATCGCCGTCTCTGCTGCCGTGATGACGAACGCAAGCGGCTGAGTGGCATCAACCGTGACAATTCGCGTTGGATTATCCGCCACCAACTTCATATAAGCCGAATGAACGCGTTCGTGAAAGGCTAGGCTTTCCTGATCGAGTCGGTCATATTGGCGCTCATGTTGATGGGCCGCAATCCGATCCAAACCGATCTGCACCGGCACGTCTAAGTAAATCGTTAAATCCGGCTCAAGCCCGGCTGTTGCAAACTGATTCATTTGCAAAACCGCCTGTGTACCGATTTGCCGACCACCGCCTTGATAGGCAACGGAGCTATCGACAAACCGGTCACAGATAACAATATCACCTTGTGCAAGCGCCGGTTTGATCACCTCGACCAAATGCTGTCGTCTAGAAGCCGCATAGAGTAATGCTTCGGTACGCGCATCCATCTCTGTATTAGCTGGATCAAGGATCACGTCACGAATCTTTTCGGAAATCTTGGCGCCTCCGGGTTCTCTGGTGAGATGCAAAGCGGCCTGTGATTGCGACTTAAGCCTTGGAATTAATGCTTGCAAGACACTGGTTTTTCCTGCACCATCCGGGCCTTCAAATGTGATAAACGTCCCTGTCACGATATGCTGCTCCTTTTTTAGAATTAAGTCTATTTTACTTGATATGTTTCACAATTAAAAATTTATCTGCGCCGGTGAACATTCAAAACGCCCCAACGATGATACTGAAAAAAGAAAAACGGCCATGGTCGATCTTATCGTGCGATCATCACCATTTGCCGTCAATCGAAAAGCTATATTCAGTGAATCAGAATCATCTTATGGTCTATTTAACATGGTACGCGGTCCATAACTAAGTCGGCGCTTTTACAAATCCCTAAACTCCGCAATCTGCTCGGCAGCGACCTTAGCAACAACCTCACCTTTGATCTTACGAGTGCGCGCCTCGCGGTAGAGAAAATCAAACAAGGCAGCTTCAAGCGCCACCTGTGATTTCGTCTCTTCGTCGACTTCGCGGAAAGTCGCAACAAGTTTGCGCTGAGCTGCCATCTGGTCACGAACTCGGTAAACAAGCATCATGAGTTCTTCGTCTTTTTCCTCTTTGACCTTGATCCGCTTGCGTCCAAACATTACAGTTCAGTCCTTCCTTCAACGGCCTTCATTAACGTCATTTGATCGGCATATTCAATGTCACTGCCGACTGCCAGCCCGTGGGCAAGCCGGGTCACCTTGATGCCGGCCGGTTTGATGAGTCGCGCAAGGTATTGCGCGGTGGCTTCCCCTTCAGGCGTTGCGTTCGTCGCAATAATCACTTCTTTGACAGCCGTGTTCGTCTTCAAGCGCTTCAACAGACTTTCAATGTTCAGGTCTTCCGGTCCCCGGCCTTCAATCGGCGAAAGCACCCCATGAAGAACGTGGTAGAGGCCGTGATAATCCTGAGCCCGATCAATGCTCATCACATCTTTAGGCTGCTCAACGACCAGAATCGTACTTTGATCGCGGCTTTTATCCCGACAGATCGAACAAGGATCTTCATCGGTAATATTGCCGCAAATCGAGCAATAATGCAGGTCTTCTTTAGCTGCCACCAGACTTTTGGCAAAAGCCGTCACATCATCCTTGTCCATATCAATCGTGTAAAAAGCCAGTCGGGTGGCTGTCTTCGCTCCGATGCCGGGCAAACGCATGTAACTGTCAATCAATTTACTGATTGGTTCCGGATATTGCATAGTCATCCCTCTTGCTGAAAACGTTCAAAACATTATGTGGCTGCAGTCGTCATCCTACCAAGTTGGATAGACTGGCGCGGCACGCTACATCGGCAAGCCGCGGGTATATTTACCTAACTTGTCCTGAGTTTGCTTATCAATTTCACTCATCGCATGATTAACTGCCTCGAGGATCAAATCCTGCAACATATCAGGATCGTCAGGATCAATGGCTTCCGGCTTGATCTGAATATCTTTCATAACCTTTTCACCGGTGAATTGAACGATGACCATATCAGACGCTGACTTGCCCTCGAATTCCGTTGCATAAAGTTCCTTCTGTGCCGCCTGCATTTCCTTTTGCATCTTTTGCATTTGGCGCATCATACCTTGCATATTGCCCATTCCACGCATATTTGATCATCCTTTTCTAATCGTTTTTAATCGTCACATTAGGCGCATCTTTGCCAAAAAGTTCAGTCATCTTGTTAACAACCGGTGGCGTTTTTGGCTTGGTGTCGGCGCTTTTTCCTTTTGCCGCCGGTGCTTTAAGTTCCTGAATATAATCCTTACGAATCGTTGGCCAGACATCGCTTTGAACCAGCACGATCTTAGGCTGCTTGCCGGTCAGCTTCTGTAAGCCGTTTTCCAACTCGGTCATCAATGCGGCATCATTCATGGCGCGTTCAACCAAAATATCGTAATCAAAGCTGACAATCACGCCGTCAGGACTGGCGGCGACCGGCTCGCTGACTTTCATCATGGCGCGTTTGGTGATGCTCAACATCCCCAGTAAATCCGGCCAGACGTCCTTCAGATTAGTCAGATCCTGCTTCGTAGCCGCACCAAGAATCGGATAAATGGCCTTGCGGTTGACATGGCTGGCTTTGGCCTTCACATGCTTCCGCGTTCGGGTTGGCGGTGGTACTGTGCCGCCATTTGCCTCAACCCGTTTGAGTTGATCACTCAACTGTTTGACCTTAGCCGAAAGCTGGTCCAGTTTCGGCGAGTCGGCCGGCTCCGCAGCCACGGGGGCAGCAGCAGGCGCGGCGGTTTCACTTAGCCGAACTGTGGCCACTTCCAGATAAATTTCCGGATGATTGGTCATTCGTAGCTGTTGCTGCGTATTGTTCAACACATCAATCATGTGATAAATCTGCGCCGGCTTGAAATTTTCACTTAAAATTTTGAACTGATCGTCTAGCAGACTCTTTTCCAAGTCTCCTAGTAAGGATGGTGCCTGTTGATTGACCAGCAAGTCGCGTAAATATTCGATCAAGTCTTCAATGAGTCGGCCAGCATCTTTACCGGCCGCCAGCAAATCCTCGATCATTTTCAACGCCTGGGCATGATCTTTGGCGAGCACTGCTGCCAGATACTTGCCGAGAACCGCGGTTGTCACGCCACCGGTGACATCCAAGGCATCCTCGGTGGTGACATGATTATCGCCAAAACTCAGTACCTGATCCAAAATGGACAAGGCATCGCGCATCCCGCCTTCAGCCGCCTTGGCGATGACCTTGAGCGCGGCGTCATCATAGGTGATTTTTTTGTCATCCAGGATGAAGCGCATCCGTTTGACAATGTCTTCCGGCGTAATGCGGCGAAAATCAAAGCGTTGTGTTCGGGAAATAATCGTTGCCGGAATTTTATGCGGTTCGGTGGTCGCCAGAATGAAGACCACGTGTGCCGGTGGTTCCTCTAACGTTTTCAGCAAAGCATTGAAGGCACCGCTTGAAAGCATGTGCACTTCATCAATGATATAAACCTTAACGCGCGCACGGGTCGGCGCATACTTCGCTTTGTCCCGAATATCACGGATTTCATCGACCCCGTTATTAGAGGCCGCATCGATTTCAATCACATCAGTCAGACTGCCATCATTAATCGCCTGACAGATTTCACAGGTATTATCCGGCTCGCCATCTTTCAGGTTCAGACAGTTCAATGCCTTCGCCAAGATCTTGGCAACGGACGTTTTCCCAGTGCCGCGCGGGCCGGTAAAAAGATAGGCGTGACTTGTCTGTCCGGTGATCAACGCATTCTTCAGCGTCTTGGTAATCGCATCTTGGCCAATGACATGTTTAAACTGTTGCGGGCGCCAGACCCGATACAACGCTTGATAACTCACCTTAACGCCCCTTTCAACCTGTTGCAGATGCCACAGGTTCACTTAAACGATTTGTTGACTATTGACGTCTACCCTCATCGTGACAGACGTCAAAATCTCATTTTAGTTTACCATAGCTCGGAACAAATTTGCCTGACATGATGACAACAAAAACGGCCGCTTCGTGATGAAAGCGACCGGTCAATTTCTCAATAACAAAAGGCACATGACGAGCTTACCTTAGTGCTGCTTCCTTCCGGACCTGACACAATTTGGAAAGTCACCATTGCCTTAAGGCCTTGCGGCAAAAACCATTATACCTGATTTTCACGCGTTTGACCAGCCTGTTTAGCGGCTTTTCGTTTTGCGCGAATGGTTCGGAAAAAACTTTGCAGCAGTTCGGCGCTGGCCGCGGCTTTAATCCCGCCAACGACCGCAACTTGATGGTTAAACCGCGAATCTTCCAGCAGGTTGTAAAAAGTGCCGGCAACACCTGCCTTAGGATCGGTTGCGCCAAAATAGCACGTGGCAATCCGGGCATTGATCATCGCGCCGGCACACATGGGACAAGGCTCCAGTGTGACAAATAATTGGCAATCTTCCAGGCGCCAGGTGCCAAGTTTGCGACAGGCTGCCTGAATGGCGATGATCTCGGCGTGTTGCGTGGCATCTTGAGAAGTCTCGCGCAGGTTGTGACCCCGGCCGACAATCTGGCCTTCGTGAACAACCACAGCGCCAATCGGCACCTCGCCAATCGCAGCGGCTTTTCTGGCCTCGGCTAGTGCGGCCTCCATATATTGGTTGATGTTTGATTCTTCGATCGCTGTCACGCGAAACCTGCCTCCGTTTTTATCGAAGGCTCAAGCGCCGTGCCAAACTCCACGATTTCCGGCCAGCTGGGGCTGGAACGTGGTGGGCACGACTTTGAGCCTCAGCAAAACCGGCTGAGGCTCAAAGCTCGGCCTTGTTGTAGGCGGGGCAAAAACCGCCCCACCAACAACAATTTCACCACTGAGCCCCAGCTGGCCTCCAATCGTTCCGCTTTGGCACTATGTTCTTATTCCAAAGTCCAAAACTAACTGTTAAATCGAAAAGCGATCGCATATTCCAAAATATAAGTTGGAAACACGATCGTCTTCATTTCTTATTTTCTGATATACAATCCTAATTTGGCTACAACAACTGCCGGTTAGGCCAACTATCGATTCAAAGCGCTCTTCAACCGATCAAGCGCGGCCATGCCTTGTTCGCGTGCCGACCCGGCGTATTCGCTGGCGCTGTCTTTGAGGCTGCGTAGCTTGTCGCTGACCCGGAGCAGACTGGCAACGTCTTCGTCACTCAGTTTATCCAGAATGCCCTGAACCCGATCGCTGTCACCGAAAATCTTCTTCACAAAGCCTTCAACCTGCTTGCGTTGTTGCCTGCGTTCAAAATATTCCGTCAGATTTTTGGCACAAACAAACGCACCGGTTGCAAGGACAGCCGCCG
>ENA-UOTV01000021-UOTV01000021.1-synthetic-metagenome-genome-assembly--contig:-NODE-21-length-11368-cov-4.755591_pt1 | contig 11368 bp, 12 predicted proteins | sample MGYA00238142_ERZ746979 | MGnify/ENA primary metagenome ERZ746979 (study PRJEB28755, sample SAMN02352511) | synthetic metagenome | study: EMG produced TPA metagenomics assembly of the Artificial... | reverse complement strand
TTTTATTGTCCAAAAAATTTTGAGACAGTGGCTAACTTGATTCTAAAATGCGCGGCTCGATTTCAGTTAAACTCTCCATAACTATCGACACCTCACGCTAGGTATATAGCATATAATGCTCTTTTATGCGAGAGCATTTCGGAAATCTTAAAGCCATGTCGATGAATCTTTAAAAACACTTTATTTGATTTTTTAGGCGGTTCTTCTGCAGTTTGAACAGACTTCTGTAACGTCTCTGAGCAGGCTTTTGAATGTGCAGTGCCTCTTGTTTTCCTAACCCCAACCGTGCTTACTCCAACACGGTGCCAAACCACGGTGAGTTCGTAACGATCGGCGCGTCAGCGTTCAGAAGGTCGAAGCGACTCGCCATTTTTTTGAGCGCGAGCAGGAGTGCTTAGAAATCGGAGTGTAAGTGGCCTCTATCCCCAAATGGCTGGGCTTTGGCCATTTGGGGATAGAGGTCCTTACATGTAGATTTCTGCGACTGCGAGCGCGTTATAGAACGCAAAAGACAACCTCCCACAATTGTCCTGAATAGAACCAATTTCCAATGTGACCCATCTCAATCAACCACTACCCCAAAAAACAAAAACCGCAACCAACACTACCGGCTGCGGCCAAACAAACAATTCAACTGAGCAAGACGTCGCTGATACCCCAAGTTTCAGGATGCCGGCTCAGTGTCTAACTTTTTGGACTTAGCATGTGCCGTTAATGCCTCCCAATTAACCAGCGGCAGTTGGGCAACGGCACCCAGGATTAAGATCAGTGACCAGGTGAGGATCAGACTCATGGTGACATCACCAGTGAAGTGGGCAAGAATCCGGACACGGGTATAGGCCATGATGGCGCCGTAAGCAAAGGTGAGCCAGAAAACCAGGCGTTGGCGCTTAGGCTTGTCGCGGTCAACGAACCAAGTCAGTGTGAGGATCGTTGCGGCTGTTTGCGTATGACCGGACGGAAAACTCATGTGGCCGTTCGCTCCATTGGGATGGAACCAACTGGTGAAGTGCGCTGGGTTGCCATTTAATTCGTATGGACGGAAGCGGCCCCAGAAGGTTTTCATCGCGTTTACAATCTGATCGGACATGATGCAGACTAAGGTGGCCACAAGTGCGACCTTCAATAAGTAACGCAGCTGTTCGTCGCTTTTGTGCGAGAGCCAATATTGACTGCCGGCAAAAACCGCAACGTAAAGCACAATGAACAGAATGAGACTGGTGGCACCAGGCAAGGCAAGCTTGCTGCCATCGGAATTGGCCATTCCCATTGGCTTGCCTGCGTTGATGTCGTTGAGCGATGTGATTACCATCGTCATCGCATATTTCAGGTAGCCGGCCCATAATTCCCAACCGGCGTAAATGACACTACCAATAATCATTAGCGTGCGAATGTGCCATGCAAGCTGCGAAGAACGCAGCGCATAGTGACAAACAATATTGCAGCTGATCATAATAATCAGCGGTGCCGTCCACAGACCGACATCTTGAAAGAGCGTGGCGAACGGATCGTTCATATCGCCAATGATTTGTGAAATCTGCCAGTCAAAACCGGCCGCTGCAGCTAACAATAAAAGTAAAATACCAGCAACAATCAGAAAAATATGTTGGCGGATTGGAGCGTTTAACTTTTGCGTTTGGTCCATTTTTCTACCTCCCTTGTACTTTGAAAATAGCACAGAGTTTGCAGAAAATGGGGGGATTTACGCGACCTGTACGCAACATTTAAGTCACCGATACGAAATTTACAGAGGCTTAGGCAAAGAAGGGTTCGTTAATCGTTAATTGCCGTTGGTCGAAGTCGACGGTTGCCTGTAAGCCATACGGTAAAATGGTGCGCGGGTAGGCGTGACCGAAGTTGAGGTTGTATAGAATCGGCGTTTGATAAGAAGCCGTTACGTCCAAAAGCACTTGTTGGTACTCGGTAAAATAAGTTTCATTTTGCGGTTTGCCAACCAAAATGGCGCGTACTTGCTGCAAGACACCATGATCATCCAGATGCCGTAGAAATTGACGATACGTCGTTGGATCGATTTTTTCCTCAGAGGTTTCAATGAAGAGGATTTTGTCTGCCCAGGATTGCGGGAAAAGGTGATACTTCTCGGCAACTTGCGGCTCATCGGAGTAGCGGACAGGATATAGCAAATCGTGAAGACTATCGAGGCACCCACCGAGCAAGGTCCCGGTGACGCGGCCATGACCGCGTAAGGTTAAGTAGCTGTGCTGCTCTGGATGAGCTCTGCGTGGCACCCCTAGCTGATCGGCGGAAAAATCGGTTCGCTCTTCATACCATGTCGGACTGGATGTGATCGCCGTGGCCGCCGGGTTTTCAAAGAAATGGTGAAAACTGGCTGCCGTGTAAGGCAATAACTGCTTATCCAGTTCGGCCAGATCATTCAGGAAGTTCGGCCCATAAAAGGTGGTCATCCCCAGCTGGTAGAACATGAGATGATCGATGGTTGTGTCAGAAAATCCCGTGAAAATTTTCGGATGATTTTTAACCGCTTCAATAAATTCCGGGTCGTCAAGCAGATAGGGCACGATTCGATAAGTATCATCGCCGCCGATCGCACAAATAATGCCTTTGATATCCGGATCGGTCATGGCGGTCTTTAAATCAGCGGCCCGTGCTTCGGGATGGGCTTTTAAATACGCTTGACCGCGTAAAGCATTGGGCATAAAGCGCGGGACCAGCCCCATTGCTTCAAGGCGTTTGGTCCCCAGTTCCCGTTGATGCGCGGCAAAGGCCTCCCCTAGTGTCCCCGCGCTCAGACTGACAATGGCAACTTGATCATGTTGATGCAACTTCGGTGGTTTGATCATTTAACATGCCTCCTTTGGCAATGATTGAGTCTATTATTCATGATAGGTCAGGCACATGCAAGCAGGATTGATTTTCGCGATTCGTTAAAGTTGTGTTTCCACCCGGCATGCTGGTAAGATCGAAGGGTAGCTAGTGAATGCGTGAACGAGGGGATAAATCATGTATACCATTCAAACTGCCGCAACGGTTGGGGCAAGGGGCACGGTGATCACGATTGCACCGCCGATTGAACGGATTCGACCAGGTGATCCGATTCGGCTTAATGGCAAAAGGGTTGGCAGAGTGCGCGCGATTGAGAAAGCCAATCATCCGCACCATGTTAACGATAAGCCGTGTACCGGATTAGTGATCACGATTCCGGTTAAACCCGGTGACACCATTGAGTTTCCGCAATCACCACGCAAGTCATGACGCCAGCAGATTGGCGGGCGGCGCGACTATTTGATGAATGTAAACAGGCATCCACATTCATTTAAAGTAATCGCAACGCAAAAAATCGGTCTTAACCCACAAGGACTCGTTAGGCGAGTTGTTGTGGTTAAGACCGATTTTTTAATGCAGATGAACTAGTCAGCTGACGCGGCCGTCATAATGCCAGCCTCAGTCATCCCGTCTGCGTATAGTTTCAGCTTGCCATTAATAATGTCCATGACAAGATCGCCATATTCAACACCGTCTGCTTCGGCTTCTTGTGGCAAAAGCGATAGCGGCGTCATGCCAGGCAGGTTGTTGGCTTCGATGACCCATACGCCTTTATCGTTAGCAAAAAAATCGATGCGGCCATAGTTTTGTAGGCCTAAAACATCCATGGTTTGCAGCGACACATCTTTCATCGCCTGATGGACGTTTTCATCTAAATCCTTTGGCGGGGTGATGAAGTCGGTGTAACCGGCTTGGAACTTGTGCTTGAAGTCATACCAGCCAGAATGGACTTTAATCTCGATGGCCGAGAAGGCGCGCCCGTTGACAACGCCTAACGAGAATTCGCGACCAGGCGTGAATTCTTCAACAATCGCACTATTATCGAAGCGGAAAACGTCGGCGATGCCACTTTCCAATTCTTCCTGATTGTGGGCGATGTGCGTGCCAACACTGGAACCGCCAGACGTTGGCTTAACAACGACCGGAAAATCAAACGGCACCTTATGTTCGCCGGGTTGATTCCGTTTGAATTCCTTAAATGCAGCGGTCTGGATCCCGTGGTACAACATGATCTCCTTACTGAAGACCTTGTTCATGGTCATCCCTGAAGCCAGCGGACCGGAACCGGTATATTTGACATTGTTCAGGTCCAGCGTTGCCTGAACCTTCCCGTTCTCACCGTCACCGCCGTGCAAGGCCAAAAAGACAATATCTGCGGCTTTGCAGATCGCCAAAACATTCGGGCCAAACAGCTGTGTGCTGCCATCTGTCCGTAACTTGTTGATGTCAGCGTCAGTCAGGATGGCATCCGAAATCTTCAGATCCTTACTGGTGTTGGCGTCGTCAAAAACTTGGTCGACCGTCTTCCCTTCGAGGTCGTAGCCTAGAAACAGGTCAATAAAGGTGGCCTGCTGCCCTTTTTGTCGCAAGGCGTTTGTGATCCGGTAGCCGCTTGAAATCGACACATTGCGTTCCGTGCTCCGGCCGCCTGCTAAAACGACAATTTTCATTTGATAGTACCTCCATGTATTATCCGAGTTTAATAGAAACTACAGTTTAGCACAATCCTGTCTAACCGGCGAGAACGGCGCTTGGATTTGCGGTAAAATTAACCGAAATGAAAGGGATTACTAAAATTCGAATCGACTTAAATTTGAGCAAAAGACTGCAGCAACGTTAACGAGCGCAGTCTAAGGAGGTCACCATGCAATATTCGTGGTTAACAATGCCCCATCATCGTTACTTACTGGTAGCTGATCAAGGGAAACTTATTTTTGTCGGGTCGCCTGATGCTGACTTGCAAGAAGCAGAGCACTATGTAGACGGGCCGTTTGAGTTTAATGCCGAGGCGATGGAACCGTTTCAAACCACCCTGACTGCTTACCTCACAGGAAAAACGAAGGCAGTGACGGTGCCGGTAGCCTTTCATGGCACCGCTTTGCAGACAGCGGTTTGGCAGTACTTGCTAACGATTCCTTATGGCGCGACCAGAACCTATGCGCAAGTCGCAGCAGCAGTCGGGCACGACCGCGCATTTCAGGCAGTCGGGCATGCGGTTGGCCAGAACCTGCTTATGATGGTGATTCCTTGTCATCGGATTTTACGCAAAGACGGCGGGTTAGGCGGTTTTCGTGGCGGCTTAGCGTTGAAACGCAAGCTGCTGGCGCTGGAACAAGGGGCTCGGCCGACCTTTTGACTGCAGGAAAATGCCCAACATTTTTTAAAGACGGAACGAAAGGTTCTATTTTCGGCGCAGGATCTTGTATACTGGTGGTTAGACAAACTAAAAACAAGGGGATAGTGAGACATGAAGATTATCGCTTACGGTGCGCGGGTGGACGAGATCCAATATTTCAAGCAGTGGGCCAAGGAAACCGGCAACACGCTTGAGTATCATACTGAGTTCTTAGATGAGAACACCGTCGAATGGGCAAAAGGCTTTGACGGGATCAACTCGCTGCAAACGACACCTTATGCAGCTGGTGTTTTTGAAAAAATGCATGAATACGGCATCAAGTTTCTGACGATCCGTAACGTCGGCACCGATAACATTGACATGGCGGCCATGAAGCAATATGGTATCCGGTTAAGTAACGTTCCGGCCTATTCACCAGCGGCCATTGCCGAGTTTGCCTTGACCGATACGTTGTACCTGTTGCGTAACATGGGCAAGGTCCAGGCACAGCTGCACGCAGGCGATTATGAAAAGGCCGGCACCTTTATCGGTAAGGAACTTGGCCAGCAAACGGTCGGCGTGATGGGCACTGGGCACATTGGTCGGGTTGCGATCAAACTCTTTAAGGGCTTTGGTGCCAAAGTCATTGCCTACGACCCATACCCGATGAAAGGCGAACATCCGGACTTTGAGTATGTCAGCTTGGAAGAGCTCTTCAAACAAAGTGATATCATTGATCTTCACGTTCCCGGTATCGAGCAAAATACCCACATCATCGATGAAGCCGCATTTGACTTGATGAAACCCGGCGCTATCGTGATCAACACGGCTCGGCCAAACCTGATTGACACGCAGGCCATGCTCAGTAACCTTAAATCCGGCAAGCTAGCCGGTGTTGGCATTGATACTTATGAATATGAAACCGAAGATCTGTTGAACCTAGCCAAGCACGGCAGCTTCGAGGATCCGTTGTGGGATGAACTGCTCGGCATGCCAAACGTTGTCCTCAGCCCACATATCGCATACTACACGGAAACCGCGGTGCACAATATGGTTTACTTCTCGCTGCAGAATCTGGTTGACTTTTTAACCAAGGGTGAGACGAATACGGAAGTAACGGCGCCGGCGAAGTAAGGATCAGAAGGTTAGACCAGCCAAGCGAAAAGAGTGGTTAAGATCAGATTTAAGATGACGACAAAAAGGATTATTTGGATTTGTGCATTTGGCGGTTATCTTTTCAGTGAGCTTACCGGTCGCCTGGCAAAAATGGTAAATAATACCGTATTAGAGTGGAGTATTCGCATTGGCTCTATTGTTGTTGCGTCATTGATCGCCTACGTATTCGGTCACCACTTTGACAAAAAGAAGAAGTCTAGCTCTCAAGCATGACACATTAAAACGCGCTGCTTCCTGTATATTAGGAAGCAGCGCGTTTTAATGTGTCAGGTTTAAATAAATCTGTTGATGACACTGTGTCACTTATTTTTAGGTTACGCCACCAGCATTTATTTCAAACAAACGGCCGGAACTGCGCTAGCACAAAGCCCGTAACGGTCACCAGTGCGAATGCAGCAAGCGCGCTCCACAGGATGGCTTTACTTAGGTTCTGTTGCTTTTTACCTGCAAAGGCAACTTCGATTAACCCGATTAAACCAATAGCCAACAAAATTTTAACGACTGTCAGTAAAGGGTTGCGGTCGAATGCGAAACGCATCAGCACGACGCCGGTCACGATCGAAACCAGGTAACAAACGCGCGCGATCATCGTCCACATGACAAACTGGCGCGTCCGACTGAAAATGGCAATCCCAGCTGCAACTGCCAACACTGACCATGAAATAAGATGTAGCCAAAGCCACATAAAGAAAACCTCCCTTAAACCAGCAAAAGTATTAGTTACACTATACCGCTTTTTCTGAAAAAACGGACGATATTTGGGCGTTGTCAGTAAAACACGAACATTAACGATGACCTTTTTAAAAAATAAACGTATTTTCTATTGCAAGTTGATGTGTTCTTCGGTAAACTTTTCATATTCAAAGTTTAGGGGAGCGTGTCATGGAAAACTTTTTTCATTTGAAGCAAAATAAAACCACGCCGATGACCGAGGTCATGGCGGGGTTGACCACATTTTTTGCAATGTCATATATTTTATTCGTTAACCCTCAAGTGCTGTCACAAACCGGGATGCCGGCGCAGGCAGTTTTCCTCGCGACGATCATCGCGAGTGCGGTTGGGACGTTGGTTATGGGATTGTTCGCCAATGTGCCTTATGCTTTGGCGCCGGGCATGGGCCTGAACGCCTTCTTCACGTACACGGTTGTCTTCGCCCTTGGGTTTAGTTGGCAGGAAGCCTTGGCGCTTGTCTTCATCTGTGGTGTGATTAACATTTTGATCACCGTCACGAAGATTCGGAAATTGATCATTGTGGCGATTCCGGAAACCATTCAACATGCGATTGGTGGTGGTATCGGGGTTTTCGTTGCGTATATCGGGATCAAAAATGCCGGTTTCTTGCAGTTCACCTCCGAAGCATCAAGCATTAACACGATTAACGGCCAGCCGCTGAAGGCCGGTGCGTTGACCCTCAAACATGGGGTTGAATCAGTTGTTTCCAACGGTGGGATTGTGCCAGCGCTGGTTAACTTCACTCAGGCTGGTGCTGTGCTGGCCTTGATCGGGTTGGTCATCATGGTCATCTTGAATGTCAAAAAGGTGCCTGGTGCGATTTTAATCGGGATTCTGTTGACAACGATTATCGGGATTCCGATGGGTGTCACCGATTTGCATCTTAGCGCCGCAAATTCCTTTGGCAGCACCTTCGCATCGCTTCAAACAACCTTTGGCGCGGCCTTCTCGGCTAAAGGGATGGGTTCGCTGTTCACGAATCCGGATAAAATCGTGCTGTCCATCATGACGATTTTTGCCTTTAGTTTCTCGGATATTTTTGACACGCTGGGCACCTTCATCGGAACCGGCCGGCGTACCGGGATTTTCTCCGATGCCGATGAGCATGCCTTAGAAGAAGGATCAGGCTTTTCATCGAAAATGGATCGGGCACTGTTCGCCGATTCGATTGCGACGGGCGTTGGGTCGATCTTCGGAACCAGTAACGTCACCACTTATGTCGAAAGTGCGGCTGGTATCGGTGCCGGCGGTCGAACCGGATTGACTTCGGTTGTTGTCGCAGGGATGTTCCTGATCAGTTCGATTTTCGCACCGTTTATCGCCATTGTGCCGACACAGGCGTTGGCACCGGCGTTGATTCTGGTCGGGATTATGATGATGAGTACCTTCAAGGAAATCGAATGGGAAGACCTGTCCCAAGCCATTCCGGCGTTCATGGCATCAATTGTCATGGGCTTTGTCTATAACATTTCATACGGCATTGCGGCTGGCTTTATCTTCTACTGCCTGATCAAACTGATCACCGGTAAAGCCAAGGAAATCCATCCGGTTCTCGCCGTTGTTACTATCGGCTTCATTTTGAACTTTGTCATTCTCGCAGCATTATAAAAATACGCAAAAACCACTGTCAGGCGGCAGTGGTTTTTGCGTGAACGCGTTCCAAAGCGTGGGCTATTTTGGACGCTCGGTGAAATGCCGAATCTATGCTATGCTCATCTCGAGGTGATTAAGAATGGCTCTTAAAGTAATTTTCCATTTAGATACAACTGGGCGCTGGCCCCATCTGGCTTCGAATCTGACTAACTTTTTGACGGCTGAGCCAAATGCTGATCTGGAAGTTCTGGTGAACGGCGATGGCATTACCGTTTATTTTGATCAGGAGGTTGTCGATTTCATTGCTGCCCATCCGCAGGTGAAGTTCTTTGCCTGCCACAACTCGCTAGCGCAACGCCACTTGGATGAAAAGCAGTTGCCGGCGACCGTGGCAATCGTCCCGGTTGGTGTGGTTAAACTGGCGCAGGCGGAAACAGCCGGTTATGCGTACATTAAGCCATAAAGTAACTTAAGGTTTCACTGCTGGTTGTGGTTCCGTGTTGAATGGCACGAGATTGCGCTCGATGGCGGCGCGCTGATCTTCCAAAAACGGCGGCAATTCAAGGTGAACGCCAGCTTGTTCGTAGGTTTCATCAAGCAAGAAGCCTGGGCCATCGGTGGCAATTTCAAAAAGCAGCTCAGGAATCGGGCGGAAATATTCAGACGCAAAGTAGAATCGATCGACGAAGCCGGAAGCATCCAAGCCGGCTCCGCCGATTTTTTTGATCCAGTATTGCAAGCTGTCGCGATCATCCGTCCGAAATGCAAGGTGGTGAACACCGCCAAAGCCTTGATAGGCAGCAGGAATCAAACGTTGATAGTCAATGATCACTTGCGCACCATGACCGCCGTGATTTAGCTCAAGTAAGGTATATTGGCCGTCTTTGGCGATCTTTTCAAAGCCAAGTAGATCGGTCATGATGCCGATAAGTTCCTCATAGTGATCGGTGGTAATGTACTCGGGACCGAGGCCGCCGATCGCAAACTCCGGCGGCACGGGTGAATGCCGCCACGGGGTACCTGCCGGGATGCCGTGGTGATGTTCATCGCTAATCAGCTGATATTGTTGGCCATCAAAATCGTGAAACGGCAATATTTTGGCACCGAATAGTTCGGTGATCGCGTCATGGCGCACACGTTGCTCGTCAAACCGTTTGACCCAATAATTGAGGGCATCATCGGATGGCACGCGAAAACTGGTGCGGGCAATTTCGTTGTTGCCATGCTGGGCTTTTTGGATGCCGGGGAAGTCGAAGAACGTGATGTCCGTTCCCGGGGTGCCCATGTCATCCGTGAAATACAGGTGGTAGGTGCGCACATCGTCTTGATTAACGGTTTTCTTAATGAGATGGAGACCTAGAATACCACTCATAAAGTGAAAAATCCGTGGTGCGCTTGACGTAATAGCGGTTAGATGATGTAAACCGGTTAATTGATTAGGCATGATGGGCACTTCCTTTTACTTATATTTAGTAAGTGAAAGGTACCATGCTGCCCAACATATTGCAAGGGCTTGCGTTTTCCTTAAGTTGATTAAGCTCTTTTCAAAATGTTGTACTCGGTCGCGATCTGGCCCTAACGACATGATATGCTCACCTCATTAACGTAAATCCAGGTAAAGGAGCCCGAGGCGAACATGTTTAACTTTTTAGATAATCCAGATGAATATAAACGGTTGATGAAAATGGAAATATTGATCACGGTCGTTGCCGTGGCTGCCAGTGTCGTGCTCTTCAACTTTGGCGTGCTGACTGGGGCCTTGTTTGCGACCATCGCTGCTGCATTCTTCTTGATGGACGCAATCGTCGAAGGACTGCGACTGTTAGGAGCATCACGCGGATTCAGCCGCTTCATCGGCACGGCTGTCGCGATCCCGGCATTGGCAGGCTACTTGATGGTGATGATCGCCCGCTTCCCAATTGGCATAGCGTAACGGGATTGAAAGTATCAACGACTTGCAACTGATCAAGCACAAGGACACTCAAAAAGCGATCTCCGACATGAGGGATCGCTTTTTGAGTGCCTCTGGATTGATCTGATCAGAGTTACGCCACTTTAAAAATGGAAATCCTCTTTATCCGCCACCGCTTCGGCCGTGAGTTCATAACGAACCAGCGGCACCATACTGCCATCGGGGAGGGTGCGTTCATGGCGATAATCGCCAACCTGCGTGAAAAAGTTGTCGGTTAATAACTTCGCGGCGCGGTCATTACTTGCTGGCAAAATGACATAAACCCGTTTAAGACCAAGTTCGAAAAAGGCAAACCCGATCATGCGCTTAAGCACTTCGCTCATAATGCCTTGCCCTTGATAAGCAGCTAAGGTTTCAAAGCGAATCTGCGCAACAGTCTTCTTCTCGCTAAAGTTCCAGATGCAGAAGCTGCCAAGAAAATCATTCGTGCTCCGGTCTTTAATGCCATAAAGCAAGGCATTATTACTCATCACCAGCCGCATCGAGCGGTTAACATAGCGCGCGGTGTCGGTAATTTTCTGGTCAAACTGCCGCCCGGATTCTGCAGCAATCTGCTGATCAGCTCGCAACTGAAAAACGTCTTTAATCTTAAAGGATGTAAGCCAGTCCATCGTGTAATGAACCGACATAATCGGATGGTACTTTTCAAAACTCTGCATAGCTTTCCTCCATGATCATGGTGATGACGTAAGCTTACCATAAAAGAGGTGAGCGTGAGCCAGCCCGGTTAGAAACCGGAGTGTAAGTGGCCTCGG
>ENA-UOTV01000020-UOTV01000020.1-synthetic-metagenome-genome-assembly--contig:-NODE-20-length-11526-cov-5.020835_pt1 | contig 11526 bp, 10 predicted proteins | sample MGYA00238142_ERZ746979 | MGnify/ENA primary metagenome ERZ746979 (study PRJEB28755, sample SAMN02352511) | synthetic metagenome | study: EMG produced TPA metagenomics assembly of the Artificial... | reverse complement strand
GAGTTGTGCCTACAACTACGCAGCCGGTTCATTTTTCGGTGCTGGATGATAAGTCCATTTTGGCCCTGACGAAAATCACGGAACCAATCACTTTTGAAATCGAAATGTTGGACGACAATTATCATATTGCCGACCAGATTGGTTTTTTTATTGGCACGAAAGACGAAACGTATGTCAGCACGGACGTTTCCTTGCTGACGATTCCCGAAGTGACCAAATGGCTAGGTGATTCGAAGCGGGATTTGACGGTGTTCGATGGCAAGCGCAACATTGTGGCTGCCCATCGCTTGGGATTAGAGTTACCGGACATCGCGTTTGACGTTTTACTGGCTTCATACTTGATCAATCCGGACGAAAATAGCAATGATTTAGGCAAAATCGCCGAAGACCATGATTATCACGACCTGCCGCGGGATGAAGATGTTTATGGCAAAGGAGCCAAGCGCCAAGTACCAGAAGATGAAAAGCTATTTGCCCAATTTGCCCGCAAGTCAATGGCACTTTTTGCGTTACGTCCCGACTTAACCGAAGATCTGGCTAAACAGGAACAGACCGATCTTTTCACGGACATGGAAATGCCATTGGCGCGCGTGTTGGCAGAGATGGAAATTCAGGGAATCACGCTTGATGCCCAGACCTTAAAAGATATGGGTACAGAGTTTTCACAAAGCATCAAGGTGCTGGAAGAAAAGATTTATGGTGAGGCTGGCGTTAAGTTCAATCTGAATTCGCCAAAGCAACTGGGCGAGATCTTATTTGAAAAGCTGAATCTGCCGGTCATCAAGAAGACCAAGACAGGTTATTCTACCAGTGTCGATGTCTTAAACGAGCTAAAGTCTGCCAGTCCGATTGTTCAGGATATTCTGGATTATCGCGGGTGGGCTAAGTTGAATTCGACGTATGTTGTGGGGTTACTGAAGGCGCAAATGCCGGATCACAAGATTCATACCCGTTACTTGCAGACGTTAACCCAGACCGGCCGCTTAAGCTCCGTTGATCCGAATATGCAAAACATTCCAGCGCGAGACGAAGGCAAAATCATTCGGAAGGCGTTTGTGCCGTCCCATCCTGATTGGCAGATTTTTAGTTCGGACTATTCGCAAATCGAATTACGCGTGTTGTCACATATTTCCGGTGACGAAAATATGCAACAAGCCTTTAAAAATGGCGTCGATATTCATGCCAACACAGCGATGAAGATTTTTGGCTTGGATTCACCGGATCAAGTCACGCCGGATATGCGACGGCAAGCCAAGGCAACTAATTTTGGAATTGTTTATGGTATTAGCGACTATGGCCTGGCACAGAATATCGGAATTTCGCGTAAGCAAGCCAAAGCTTTCATTGATGGCTATTTCGAGCAGTATCCCAAGGTTCATGATTACATGGCCAATATGGTTAAAAAGGCGCGCGAAGACGGTTACGTCGAGACGTTGTTCCATCGGCGCCGCTATTTGCCGCAAATTCATTCACGTAACTTTAATTTACGTAAGTTTGCTGAGCGCACCGCGATGAACACGCCGATCCAAGGCAGTGCAGCGGACATTATCAAAGTTGCGATGATTCGCATGCAGAAAGCGTTAACCGATGCCCATCTGCAAGCCAAAATGCTGTTGCAGGTGCACGATGAACTCATTTTTGAAGCTCCTACCGCAGAAATGGAGCAACTTGGTAAACTTGTGCCTAAGATTATGGATTCTGCCGTGCAACTGGACGTGCCGTTGAAAGTCGATAGCCATTACGGCCCGACTTGGTTTGATGCGAAATAAGGAGAACGGGAATGCCAGAGTTACCTGAAGTCGAAACGGTTCGCCGTTCATTGTTGCCACTTATCAAAAACAAACGGATCACCGCCATTAGTACGAATTGGGCGAAAATTCTGATTAATGGCTTGCCGACTTTTCAAAAAGAGGTCGTGGGCGCTGCTGTCACCACGATCGATCGCCGGGGAAAATACCTGTTGATTCGGCTGAACAACGGTGAAACCATTGTCAGCCATTTACGCATGGAAGGTCGCTATTACGTCGTTAGCGATGACCATACGCCATTTGACAAGCACGATCATGTGACTTTTACGTTCCAGGATGGAAGCCAACTGCGCTACCGGGATTTACGCAAGTTTGGCCGCATGCGCTTGATTCATACTGGTCAGGAACAATCGGTGCCGGCGTTGGCAAAATTAGGTCCGGAGCCGACCCCTGCGACGTTTGACGAGGCGGCGTTTGCCCAAAAACTAAAACGCCATCATAAAGCGATCAAATCGGTTTTACTGGATCAGACCGTTGTTGCCGGTATCGGCAATATTTATGCCGACGAAGTTTTATGGTTGAGTCGCTTGAATCCTCTGCAGCCAGCTGATACGCTGACAAAAAAAGAAATCCACACCTTACATGACAATATTATCAAGGAGTTAGATGCGGCCATTGTTGCTGGTGGCACCAGTGCGCATACCTACGTTGATGCAAAAGGTAACCGCGGCTCTTTTCAAGATGCCTTACATGTTTACGATCGGGAAGGGACGCCTTGTGATCGCTGCGGCACACTCATTGTTAAAATCAAAGTCGGCCAACGCGGCACTCATTATTGTCCTCATTGCCAACCCTTGCATCAAAGGAGGCGTCCGGCATGACCTATTTATTGGGTTTGACAGGCGGTATTGCGTCAGGAAAATCAACGGTGAGTCGAGTCTTTAAAGCAGCTGGCTATCCAGTCGTAGATGCCGATGTGATTGCGCGCCGGATTGTCGAACCCGGTCGGCCTGCACTCGCCCGTATTGTACAGGCATTTGGGCCACAAGTACTGCGCGAGGACGGTAAACTCAACCGTGCCAAGCTCGGTGAGATTGTCTTTTCCCAACCGCGGCGTTTGGAGGCGCTGAATCAAATTAATCGACCGTACCTGCGCGCGGCGATTAATCAAGCGTTAGCACAGGCAAAAGCCGGCGGTGCTGCGATTGTGGTTGGCGACATTCCGCTTCTTTACGAAGCCGATTATGCCGATGCATTCGATGGTGTTGCCGTGGTAACCGTTGATCCCAAGGTTCAGTTGGACCGGTTGATGGCCCGTGATGGTCTGACAGAAGCCGAAGCCAAGGAGCGGATAGCATCACAGATACCTTTGGCGAAAAAAGCGGCTATGGCTGATTTTGTTATTGATAATAATGGGCGACCGGAAGCAACCATCGCCCAGGCAAAAGCCTTGATCCGCCAGTTGCAGCACCTATCATAAGCGGCGTGCGCGTGCTATAATAAGCTATCAAACTTTGATTAAGAAGGTGGAGTCGTGCAATGTCCCCATTGCCATCATAATAGTTCGCGGGTCGTTGATTCGCGTCCCACAGACGGCGGTCGGGCGATCCGACGCCGGCGCGAATGCGAGAATTGCGGGTTTCGCTTCACGACTTTTGAACGAGTCGAGCAAACCCCGTTATTGGTAATTAAGAAAAACGGTACCAGAGAAGAGTTCAATCGTGAGAAGATTCTGAAAGGACTGATCCGGGCGGCAGAAAAACGACCGGTCACCATGGAGCAGATGCAAGGGATCGTTGATTCGGTTGAAAACCAATTGCGTGCGATTGGTGAAAATGAAGTTTCCAGTCAAGCCATTGGCGAGTATGTCATGTCCAAGCTAGCAGATGTTGACGACGTGGCTTATATTCGCTTCGCCAGTGTTTATCGGCAATTCAAAGATATGTCCGTCTTCATGCAAGAGCTTCAGGATATGATGAAGAAGGAAAAGACCAAGAAATAGTGAACGTGAAACAAACGGACCTGGGGCAGTTGTCTCAGGTCCGTTGTCTGAAAAGAGGTGAATTTGCTATGCAGCGTCCGGATACGTTTATGCCCCAAGCAGGCTTTGTGTTGACCAAGGCTGGTTATTTTAGCGACTTTGATGAAAAGATCGCTATCTCGCTTTATCAACCGCTCGTGGGGCCGATTGCCATGGCGCTTTATCTAAGTCTATGGCAGGAGGTCAAAGACCGCGCTTTGGTGACGGATCGGCGCCCGCAACTCTGGCTGTTGGATTTGTTGGATATCGACATCGATCAACTCTTTGTGGCTCGCGTCAAACTGGAAGCAGTCGGCTTATTGCGAACTTATACGCAAGTCGATTCCCTAGGACGCTATTACGCTTATGAACTTTACCCGCCAGTGCAGCCAGATGCCTTTTTTAAAGATGATTTGATGGGCCTGTTGCTTTATGACAAAGTTGGTGAAAAACGGTATGACGAACTGGTTGCTCAGTTCAGTCTGAAACCAGTTCGCCGCCCGGAATGGCAGGAAATCACAGCAAACTTTTTGGACGTGTTTCGCTTTGACCACAACTTAAGTGGGGAACCGGATGCGGTGGTTGCCGCTAAAAAGGCAATGGCTCAAAATCAGCCTCAGTTACCGCGGCTTGGTAATGGCGAAGGCTATGACTGGGAACTTCTGCAGTCGCTGTTAGCCAACAGCAACATTCAGTCGGGTCAATTAGCTAAGCACCAAGAGGCACTGTATCAAATTGCAGGGTTTTACGGGATTCAACCACCTGACTTTGCGCGGCTGATCAGTCGGGCGACCGATGTGATGACTGGCAAAATCGACTTGAACGCGTTGCGGCGGCTGGCCGAGCAAAGTTATACCCGCCAGCAGCCGCAAACCAAGGCGCAGCCAGTAGCAACCAAACCGCCAAAAGTGGCTAGTGCTGACGAAGCGCTGCTGAAACGGGCCAAAAGCATGCCACCGCGTCAGTTTTTAACCGCGGCCAAACAGGCTAAGAATGACCGGATGTATCCGGCCAATAATGAATTGCGCGCGGTGCAGAGCCTCAGTGAACGCAACGTTTTTGATGCCCCTACCATTAATATTTTGATTGATTATATTCTCCGAACGAATGACAGTATCAATCAAGCCTTGATGGATGCCATTGCCAACAGCTGGTTGAAGGCCAATGTGACGAGCCCGGAAGCAGCGTTGCAGCAGATTCATACGTTTGAAGAGCAAAAAGCCACTGGGAAGAAACGTTATCAAGCCCAAACCAAAGGCGTGCGGCAGGAAAAGCTGCCAGATTGGGCTAAGGAAGGCTATCAACCCAAGAAGAAAAAAGTCAGCGAGGCAGATCGCCAGACGTTGGCTGCTCAACTGGAAAAGTTACGGCAACTCGGTGATAAGGGAGGGACAAACTAATGGAAGATATGCGCAAACGCTTGGCAATGTTAATGGACTCTCGACAGTGGCGGGAGCGGTATTTCAAAATGTTCAAGGCAGCCTTTCAGCATCCTGATGTCCAGACCTTCCTTAAGCAACACGAAGCTGAATTAGCCGATGATGCGATTGATCGCGGCACGGCCAAAATCTATGAATTCGTCAGTGAACGTAACAAGATTGCGCGCGGTGAATTACCATTGGCACCCGGCTATCAACCCACGTTAGTCGTTGCCAACGGGCTGATCGATGTCGCTTATGAGCCGACAGATGCAAAGCTTGCGGCTGACGAAGAGGCCAAGCAGGCGTCGCTAGTGACTTCAGTTAATATGCCTAAAGATATTCACGATGCAAGTCTAACGAGTTATGATCCGACTGATGAGCGAGTGGATGCGCTTTTGGCTGCAAATCGGTTTGTCTTGGCAGTGGTCGCCGATCCCAAAACATTTCATCAAGGCTTGTATCTAAGCGGTCCATTTGGCGTCGGTAAAACTTATTTGCTAGGTGCCATTGCCAATGATCTTGCCAGCAAAGGCGGCATTGCCACGACGCTGATTCATGTCCCGACCTTTGTTGTTGAAATGAAAAGTGCCATTGGCAGCAACACGGTGTTGAAAAAAATCGATAGTGTCAAACGTGCGCAAGTGCTGATGCTTGATGATATTGGCGCCGAAAGTATCAGTCCCTGGGTGCGGGATGATGTGCTTGGCATCATTTTGCAATACCGCATGCAGGAAAAAATGCCGACGCTGTTCAGTTCCAACAAAAGCATGGCCGATTTAACCGAATCTTTGGCCGGGACTGACCGCGGTAATTCCGAAATGCTAAAAGCCCAACGCATTATGGAACGGATCCGTTTTCTGGCTAAAGAAGTGACGGTAGGCGGAGAAAATCGCCGCAATCCGCTGGCCAATTGAGTGCGACTCCAAAAAGAATAACTCAATTTTCAGAAAACCGCTTGCACCCAGCCGCGCAATGTGGTTCAATGTAGCTATCGAAGACGGAAGCAATAAAGGATCATCCGACAGAGAGCAAGGCCGCGGCTGAAAGTCTTGCAAGATCTGATCCGAACCACTTCTTGAGATTGCCGAAAGGCCCAGTTGCGCAGGTTACGCGTTAATGAAGTGGCCCGCAGCAAGACTGTCGGCAACCTGGGTGGAACCGCGATCACAAATCGTCCCTGATGTCTCTTAGGAGATGTTAGGGGCGATTTTTTTGTGAGCGTGAGCCAGCCCGGTTAGAAACCGGAGTGTAAGTGGCTGGTCTTTGGCCATTTAGGCTTGAGGTCCTTACACGGAGATTTCTGCGACTGCGAACGCGTTATCGCAAGCGGAAGCCGCAGTGTCTGGAACTGAAGCGTTGTGCCCTTAGGCATTGCGACCAAGATCCTTACGCACAGGTCTCTGCATCGGTGAACGGATGGTTTCTTCGAAAAAACAACAAAGGAGAGTCTTTCTTATGGCATTAGATATTACGTTTCCAGATGGCAATGTTAAACGATTTCCAGATGGTACAACGGTGAAAGCTATTACAGAAGGCATTAGTAACAGTTTGGCGAAAAAGGCGGTTGCCGGTAAGTTGGATGGCGAGTTGATCGCTTATGACGAACCGATTGCTCATTCTGGCAAACTGCAGATTATGACCAAGGATGATGCCGAGGGGCTGACGGTTCTCCGGCAAACGGCAGCGTTTGTTTTGGCTGCAGCACTCAAAGCTTTGTATCCTGATATTCATTTTGGTCAGGGTCAGGCGACCGAGGATGGCTTCTATTACGATACCGATCGGGCAGATGGCCAGGTGAGTGTCGATGATTTGCCAACGGTTCAAAAGAAAATGGAAGAAATCATTAAGGCCAACGCTGCTTTGGAACCAGTTGTTCTCAGTCGTGCCGATGCTTTTGCCCGCTTCAAGAACGATCCTTTCAAGAAGCAATTGGTCGAAGCTGCTGGCGATCCGATTAAGGGTTACAAGCTCGGTGACTTTGTTGATTTTGAAGAAAAGGTCCTGCTACCAAGCCTCAAGGATCTGAAGCATTTCAAACTGCTGTCAGTTGCCGGCGCTTACTGGCAAGGCAAGAGCAGCAATCCGATGCTCCAGCGGATTTACGGGACGGCTTATTGGAGTGAAAAAGGTCTCGAAGATGATGCTAAACGCCGTCAGGAAGCCGCTGAACATGATCACCGGGTTATCGGCCGCGACTTGGATCTTTTCTTCGTCGATCCTAAAGTCGGTGCCGGGTTACCTTACTGGATGCCAAATGGAGCAACAATCCGGCGGGTGATCGAACGGTATATTATCGACAAGGAAATCGCAGACGGCTATGAACACGTTTATACGCCAGTACTTGCCAACCTTGACTTATACAAGACATCCGGTCACTGGGATCACTACCGCGAAGACATGTTCCCGCCAATGGACATGGGCGATGGTGAAATGCTTGAATTGCGGCCGATGAACTGCCCGAGCCACATTCAGATCTACAACCATCATATTCGCTCCTATCGCGAATTACCGCTGCGCATTGCTGAATTGGGCATGATGCACCGCTATGAAAAGTCCGGCGCACTGTCCGGCTTGCAGCGTGTTCGGGAAATGACGTTAAATGACGGTCACACCTTTGTTGCCTTGGATCAGGTTCAAGAAGAATTCAAAAAGATTCTGCGTCTGATCATGGACGTTTACGAAGACTTCAACATTACCGATTACAGCTTCCGGCTTTCATATCGTGATCCCAAGAATACCGAAAAGTATTTTGATGACGATGAAATGTGGACCCGCAGCCAGAGCATGCTTAAAGGCGCGATGGATGATCTGCATCTTGATTACTACGAAGCTGAAGGTGAAGCTGCCTTTTATGGGCCAAAGCTGGATATCCAGACCAAGACGGCCTTGGGTAATGACGAAACGATGTCAACCATCCAGTTGGACTTCATGTTGCCAGAACGCTTCAACCTGACCTATGTTGGCAAAGATGGTGAAGAACATCGGCCAGTCATGATTCATCGTGGCATTGTCGGCACGATGGAGCGCTTCATCGCTTATCTGACCGAAATCTACAAGGGTGCCTTCCCGACCTGGTTAGCCCCGACACAGGCTGTTTTGATTCCGGTTAACAATGATCTGCACTTAGACTATGTCAACCGCATCAAGCGCCAGATGTTGGCCGCTGGCTTGCGGGTCAAAGTCGATGATCGGAATGAAAAGATGGGCTACAAGATCCGCGAAGCCCAGACTAAGAAGATCCCGTATACGGTTGTCGTTGGTGATAAGGAACTCAACGATGCTGCCGTTTCGGTTCGGCGTTACGGTGATGAGCATACCGAAGAAGAAGCCGGTAACATGTTCATTGACGCGATGGTCGCCGAAGTCAAGAACTACAGTCGCGATGGCAAGTCCAAGCCTACCGAGGCGAAGAAAGTTTTAGGCGATAAATAGCTTGTTGAAGTGAACAAAGAGGGAACCCTTGGATGAGGCTCCCTTTTGTTTTGCACAAATAGCGTATTGGTTAGGTGGGTAAGATTGAATTGAAGTCGAAAACTATTCTAGCGAAATGAATGTTCTGAAATTTTCCGACAAAGAAGCGAGACGGACGATTTGATGATCGGAGACTTCAAGCCGAGTCACGGCTGCGTAGGGTAAGTTTTTGAAAAAATCACCACCCTTACCAGGCATTGCAGACTCAATGACACTGCTTATTGCTGTCCCATGGCTGCCTATTGCAACGAATGAAGTGGGTGGCAGACTAAACAGAAAAGAAAGATAACGTCTTTGAACCTGAAGAATGGACTCGCCAGGGCTTTCAAAGAATGTCAGGTCACGCCATTGATGAGCAACGTATCCAGGAAAGTCGGATACCCAAGAAGGCATTTTTCGCTCAATAAGTCTGTCATTAGTTTGAACAGGCAAACCATGATCGTGCGCGATGGGGACAACTGTATCGACTGCACGTTTAAATGGGCTTGAAAAAATTGCGCTGTAAGGTATCAGTCGTAAATTGTGAGCTAATTGCTGACTTTGACGATATCCCTTTTGTGTAAGCGGTCGAGAAAAATCATCATGGACTGTCGTGTCAGATTCAGCATGTCTTATCAGATCAATTGTTGTCATAGATATCCCCTCAATCATTGGCAATCTTCAAGTTAACGCGGTCAATTTGAGATTTGCTTTCAACTTATCACAGAATCTGACTGGTTTCACTTATGTATGATACACTGGACACATTTACGACAGACAGCAAAGAAAGGGTGACTAGGTGGTTATTGCGTTATGGGCTTCTTGGCTCGTTTTATTTTTCTTCACAAAAGTTTTGGCAGCCAGCTTGTATTTTGTTGTTCTACTGGTTTACTTGAAGTTGCCGTGGCGGACCCCCAGTCAGCGCGGCCGCTGGCTCATTGCCCATCGCGGTCGCGGCTTGCTGGTGCTGATGGGGATTGTGATGCTTTTAACGGCATTGGCCGCGTATGGCATTGCCAATTGGTGGTTCGGCAAAATTGAATTTCAACCTCAAGGCGTTGCGGTTTTCGGCAGTGTCGGCATCGTTTTATTGTCATGGCTAATCGGCTTACCTAAAAAATTACGGAATTTTCGCAATAAAATGAACCTCAACCAGCAGCAAAATAAAGGAGAAGATGACGATGACCAATGAGCCACAAGTTCAAAATCCCCAGTTGATTCATTTGATGCGGCTTTTAAGAACGGATCAAAATGATGACACGCAAGCGGCTTTTTATGCTGGCTTGAAAAGTGCCAAGTTTATGTTACCAGTCGGAACGGCACGCACAGGGGACCCCACCGTGGTGATGCTCACCGATGACAATGGGCATGACTATTTACCGATTTTTACGGATCAGGCAAACTTTGCCAAAAGTCCGGATCACGATCATTTTGCGGTTGCGACCATTGCTGATTGTGCCAATTTCCTATATGAGGATCGCGATATTTTCGGGGTGGTTATTAATCCATACGACGAAAACATGGTATTGTCTCGGGCCAATTTGTTTTATGTGGCTAAACCGGATCAAGCTAAGCACGGCGAGGCGGTTCGAATTAGCGAGCCACCTCGCGAAAGCGCTGATCTTGTTGAGCAGTTGCAGGAATACCTGCCAAAAATGCCAACCGTGCACGCTGCTTATCTCGTCACCATGATGCGTGCAGATGACGCACAGAGTTTGCTACTGGTTGTCGATGCTGACAAAGACGCCGATTTACACACACTGGTTGGGTTTGCGGAAGCCTATTTACCGGAAACCCAGCAATTTCATGTCAGCCCAACCGACAATGAACTAGGCAGATATGTCAGTGGTGAGTTTTCGCCTTTTTATCAGCGATGACATTATTTGTCTCTCAGCGTATTGATCCGTTCCGCAGTTTGTTGATCGGTGATTAAAGTGTTGATTAGATCCATCCGTAAGCAAGCGTTGATTGCTGGCGCTTTTGATAAACCACGCGCAACCGCAACGGTGTTGGGCGTGGTTTTTAATTGCTTGGGATCGATCGCAATCGTACGTGAAAATAGATCACCGCGCAGTATTTTACCGTTACGATCGAAAAAAGTACAACAGCAATCGCCAATGACTTCGCGATCAGACAGCTCGTCAAAATCCTGAGTTGACAGCAGGTCACGCCAACGACTTGTTCCTTGTCTCAACGCCCCGCCAATCCCAACGAAGGCTAAGTCCAGATGTGCCCAAGCATCCCGCACGGGTTGGAATTTTTGTGAATTCACAATCTGATCGTGTAACGCTTGTGTTTTTTGCACTGCAGCAGCATCAATAAACAGAGCTTTGCCATTGAACTGACGAGTCGCGTCATAAACGATCGCGTTGACGTGGTATTTAGTATTTTTAGGACTTGGTCCGCCAACTAATGGAACGAAAATGGCGTTGGTGTGGACGGGATGGTTGAGTTGGCCAATCATGCCAGCTAGCGTTGTTCCCCAAGCAAAACCAACGCGATCGTGCGGTTTGATCACACGTTTAAGGTAGTGTGCTGCTGCTGTTGCGAGTTGTTGATTTTTAGCCTCAACCGAATCACTTGCTGAAGAGGGAATGATCACTACTTGGCGCAGTTTAAAAGCCTGCCTCAACTTTTCCTCAAGCTCAAAGATTTCGGTATTGGCGTGATTGACCCGGACTGTCACAATGCCTTTGGCGCGGGCGCGTTTTAGTAAGCGACTGACAGTTGAACGGTCAATATTGATAGTTTTCGCAATTTGCGATTGGGTTTGATCTTTCACGTAATATAGATAAGCAACTCAAGCAACAAAGTCATCTGGTTGTTCAGACATCACCATCACCTCCCACCAAACGTAGCATAACAAATGTCAAACGTAAACAAAGTG
>ENA-UOTV01000019-UOTV01000019.1-synthetic-metagenome-genome-assembly--contig:-NODE-19-length-11964-cov-4.370308_pt1 | contig 11964 bp, 8 predicted proteins | sample MGYA00238142_ERZ746979 | MGnify/ENA primary metagenome ERZ746979 (study PRJEB28755, sample SAMN02352511) | synthetic metagenome | study: EMG produced TPA metagenomics assembly of the Artificial... | reverse complement strand
CGGCGCCAGCGAAGTTGCTCCGTTAGGGTTTAAAAAGGATGGCAGCTTCAACCGTAGCCAGTCGAATATTTTAACGCCCGATGATTTACGCGCTTACTTGGCACACAATCAAGCACTGATCATCGACGCTGCCACTCAAATTCTCGCCGGTAATATTGACCTGGCACCTTTCCAATACGGTCAATCCTCAGAAGTCGTCAGCCGCAGTGATTACCAAAGTATCATGCTTTTTGATCCGGCAACGGGATTTGACCATTATCATCATGTTCCTAAACTAAAACGGAAAGATGTCGTTAACCGCCTCACAACGGACCCTAAGCAGCCGCAAGATTCTAAAAAGGAGAAACCGCAATCATGACAAAATTTACTTCGTCTCAACAGGCAGCGATCGATCATCATGGCCATGATGTGCTGGTTTCTGCTTCTGCCGGTAGCGGCAAAACGACGGTGTTAGTTGAACGGATTATTCAGAAGATCCTCAAACAGCATGCCGATATCACCAGAATGTTGATCGTCACTTTTACCCGCGCAGCAACAGCCGAAATGCGAACCAAAATTCAATCAGCTTTAAAACAGACACTGACGCAAAAACGGCACGAACTCAATGCCGAAGATCGCCGCCATTTATCCAATCAGATTGCGATGGTGAATGCGGCCAAAATCAGTACTTTGGATGCTTTTAGCCTACAGATTGTCCAAACTTATTATTACGTCATCGATCTTGATCCCGGTTTTCGGTTACTCACGGATGAAACGGAACGATACATGTTGCAGGAACGCGTCTGGAATGACTTACGCGAGCAATTTTATGCTGGTGACGATGCCGCCGCTTTTGAACAGTTAACGGCTAATTTTAGCGGTGACCGTGATGATAGTGGCCTCCAGGATTTGATGTTTGAGCTAATGCGTCAAGCAGCGGCGACGACCGATCCTGAAGCCTATTTGCGTCAATTAGCCGAACCGTATGCACCCGAGGCATGGGAGCAAACCTTCAACACCCAAATCTGGCCGCGGATGAAACAAAAATTGCTGCAAATCACCACAGATCTCACCCAAGCAGCAGCACTGGCCGATCAATTACCGAACCCGATCTGGCAGCGCCAAATCGAAGCCGATCTGGCACCACTGCAACATTTATTGGAAAATGCCGCCCCGACTTATGACACGGTGCGCGACGTTTTGGCTGATCATCAATTTGAGACATGGTCGAGCGCCAGGAAAGGGCTTGATGACAACGATAAAGCAACCAAAAAAGCGGCTAAGCAGTTACGTGATGCGGCCAAAACCACGTGGCAAAAACAAGTTGCACCGGAATTTGCACTGACAGGTGAACAAATCAAGGACCTGCTGCAGACGGTTCAGCCAATGATGCAAATGTTGACAAAAGTGGCACGACAGTTTTTGGCGGCCTTAACCGCTGAAAAAGCAGATCGTCATGTCCAGGATTATAGCGACATCGCCCACAACGCGTTGAAGATTCTGCAGCAACAGGATCCCCAAACCGGTGCACCGATTGCCGAGAATTATCGAGCTAGCTTCGATGAAGTGATGGTCGATGAATATCAGGATATCAGCCCGCTGCAGGAGGCATTACTAGCAGCTGTCAGCACGACTAACCCAGGCGACAGATTTATGGTGGGAGACGTCAAGCAAAGCATCTATGGCTTTCGATTAGCCGATCCGCAACTCTTCATTCACAAATATCAGTCTTTCGCCGATCAACCTAGTGATCCTGCCGCTCCCGAACGGATTATTCTGGCAGAGAACTTCCGCTCAACCAAGAACGTGTTGGCATTCACCAATCTTATTTTCAGCCAGATCATGGATCCCGAGGTAGGGGACTTAAGCTACGATGATCGCGCCGCTTTGAAGTATGGCGCCGTGGATTACGGTGAATGCCATCCAACGGTCAAAATGTTGTTATACAGCAAGGCCACTTCAGATGAGGATGATGAAGGAACTGACGCACCTGATTTACCGGAAAGCGAAGACGATGATGAATCTTTAGATGTCGCGACCGGTCAAACCCAAATGGTCATCGCCGAAATTCAACGGTTGGTTGAGGATCCGGAGGCGAAGTTATGGGACCGGAAGCAACAGGCTTACCGCCGCATCCATTATCGTGACATCACCTTGTTAACCCGCCAAACCACACAAAACAGTCTGATCCAGACACAGTTTGCTGCAGCCGGCGTGCCGCTGTTCGTGGCAGATACGAAGAACTTCTTTAAAACCACCGAACTGATGGTCATGGTTGCGTTGCTTAAGATTATTGACAACCCTAAGCAGGATATTCCATTAGTTGCCGTGTTGCGTTCGCCGATTGTCGGACTGTCGGCGGATCAACTAGCGCTCATTCGCCTAGCAGCTAAACAGGTTCCTTACTATGATGCAGTCACTGCCTTTTTGGCTGCGACACCATCCACGCCGCTAGCCAAGCAAACCCACGCAACACTCACGCAATTTTTCCAGCAATTAAAACATTTTCGTGACCTCGCACGGGAAAATGATCTTGTGACCTTGCTATGGGCGATTTATCAAGAAACCGGTTTTCTCGATTATGTCGGTGGAACTCCTGGTGGCAGTCAGCGTAAGGCCAATCTGCAAGCCTTGATTGATCGGGCCCAGACGTATGAGTCAGGTGGATTTAAGGGCCTGTTTGCCTTTATTCATTTCATTACCCTCATGCAGAAACAGGATCAGGACCTCGCCACACCTGCCCAAGTCGATCCAGATCAAGACGCGGTTAGGTTAATGACGATTCATAAAAGTAAGGGCCTCGAATTCCCGGTCGTTTTTGTGATGCAAACCAATAAACATTTTAATCGGCGCGATCAACGTGGCGCGGCCATTTTGACTAAAAATGGCATCGGCGTTAAATGGCTGGATCCGGAAACCCGGGTTGAATACGAATTACCGCAGTATCAGGCCGCAAAAGCCGCCCGCCAAAATCAGACGCTTGCTGAAGAAATGCGGCTGCTGTATGTGGCCTTAACCCGAGCGCAGCAACGCCTATACTTTGTTGGCGCAACGATGAGCGGCCAGCAACTCACATCTGCCGACAAAACGGTGGCAAGATGGGCTAAAGAAGCAGAAGGCGAACAACTGGTACTGGCTCCCCAAGTTCGCAGCGCGGCAACGAATTACCTAGATTGGATCGGTCCGGCACTGATTCGTCATCCCCAAGTCAAAGGTTTAGCCGAAACTACCGTAAAGCCTGCTCTCATCGGTGATTCAACCGAATTTGCCATTGAAATCGAGGTTAATCCGCAAGTTAAACCGGCGGCCACCGCTACAAAATCAGCTCCGGCTGAAACGCCGTCAATCGACTTAAGCAGATGGTTCAAGCAGCAGTATCCATTTCAGTCCGCTACCACCACTGCCGGCTTCCAAAGTGTCTCGGAAATCAAACGCGCCTTTGATGACCCGGATACGATGGAATTGGTGAGTGCCGATCGGTTTTTGGGAGCACAACCACCGCTGGGAGACTTAGCCGCACCGGCTTTTCTGACCCAATCGGCAGGTGGCGTCAGTGCGACCGAAGTCGGCACCGCCACCCATTTGTTGTTGCAACTGGTAGACCTGACGCAACCAGTGACGCATACAAGTCTTGATGAACTACGACGCCATCTGATAACCACGGGCGCTATCCCTAAGGAAGTAGCCGCCCGCATTGATTTATCCGCACTAGTGCGCTTTTTTGCGACTGACTTGGGTCGCCTGCTGCAGGCCAAACCGCAGCAAGTTCATCGGGAAGTGCCATTTTCCATGTTGTTGCCGGCAGATCGGTTATTCGAAGGCATGAAGGATGACCCCGGCGAAGATGTTCTGATTCACGGGATCATTGACGGTTATGTCAGTGATACCGATGGGGTGACGCTTTTTGATTATAAAACGGATCACGAACCTGATCCTGAAGTATTAGTCGCGCGTTATCGCGGTCAGTTGAACCTTTATGCACAGGCATTGACCCGGCTGCAAACCATGCCGGTTAACCATCGTTATCTGGTTTTGTTGCGAACCGGTACGATTGTTGATTTGGTGGCGAACCCAATCGGGAAATAGTATGATATAAGCAGTATGTTTAGACGGGAATGGATAAGAATTTATGAATGCTGACACCACGTTTGCCGTGGTTGATCTGGAAACAACCGGCACCAGCGTCAAAGATGGCGACCGGATGATTCAGTTCGGATGTGCCTTATTGCGCCATGGCAAAATCATTCAAACAATTTCACAAATGGTTAATCCTGATCGTTCGGTGCCGCAGACCATTCAACGGCTGACAGGGATTAATCCCGATCGGTTAGTCGCAGCACCGTATTTTGACGAAGTGGCACCGGTTTTACACGACTTGCTGACAAACACGGTTTTTGTTGCGCACAACGTTAATTTCGATTATCCATTTTTGAATGCGGAATTTGAACGGGTCGGCTTGCCAAAATTGCAGTTGGAGGCTATTGATACCGTTGAACTGGCGCAGGTTCTACTGCCGGAAATCAGCAGCTTTCGCCTGAGTGATTTAACCGCGTATCTGGCCATTCAACACGATAATCCGCATCAAGCCGACAGTGACGCGATCAGCACCGGCAAACTATTATTAAAATTAACCAAAAAATTCCAGGAACTGCCTAGTCCGACCCAACAGGCGCTAATTCAACATCGCGACGGATTTATTCGGGAAACCGGCGATTACCTCAACCTGATTGCGACACCGCCGCAGCCGCTTAAAAAAGCCTACTTTCAAGTCGGCTCGTTGGTGCTGCGGCGGCCCGTGACACCGACAACCGACTTTGCACTTTCAGGCGCTTATCCGGCAACCGACTTAGCCAAAAAGCATCTGTTGCAACCGCGTTATCGGTTTCGCAAGGTACAGGCCAAAATGATGGATGCCATCTTTGCCCATACGCATCAACCTCAGCAGCCGTTATTTGTAGAAGCCGGGACAGGGTTAGGGAAGACATTAGGCTATCTCTTACCTTATGCTTACGCTGCAACCCCCGAGCACAAACTGGTTATTGCAACGCCAACTTTAGTTTTGCAAACCCAGCTGATGCAGAAAGCCATTCCGGCCCTCAACGACTTGCTAGGGCGCACGGTGCCAAGTGTGGAAGTTAAAAGCCCGCAGCATTATCTGGATCTAAATAAATTTGCTGCCAGCCTGCATCAGGAAGCACCGACACGGCAAACCCAGTTACTGCAAATGAAATTGTTGGTTTGGCTGACCCAAACAACGACAGGCGATTTTGACGAGTTGCATCTGACGACATATCGTGCGCCGTTGTTTTTGCAGATTCGGCACACCGGCGATGTCGGGACGCCATTTACCAATCCGTTTTATACGTTGGATTTTTATCGGCGTCTGCAAACGGCCATGGATGCAGCGGTGATAGTGGTCACGAATCATGCCTTTCTTGCGCGCCATGTCGAGCAACTTGCAGGTGGACAGCCATTTTTGGTGGTGGATGAAGCACAGCATTTCGCGGATAACACCGCAGCAGCGTTCGCCCAACATATGGCATTAGGCCATTTGCGCCGTCAGTTGCGTCATCTTTGGCAATTAAGTGATCCCGATGAATCTCACTCCCTAGTTGCGGTTTATCAAAGCGAGCCGGCGATGCAAACGATTTTGCAGCAGCTACATCAGCTAACTGAAACGGCCCAAACAACCGTCACAGCTTTGCAGCAAGACATCTACCGGCACTTTTTCCACGGCAAAACGACGGCGACGTCCGGTTTTGTCAATTTAAGTCTAGATCCGGCCGCCGTCGACTGGCTGCGTGAAACTCAGTCGGATAAGGTTAAACTATTAATCAAAGTCATTGGTCGGCTGACAGTGACGGCAGATAAACTGACGGCTGATTTTAATCAACGGCCACGGTTCTTTTTAAAAAGTGACGGTCAACGTTTTCAGGCACTAGCAGCATTGCGCATGAGTTTGGCTGATCAACGCAATCGGCTGCAAGAAATGCTTCGACGATTGCCGGAGCTAATCAACGGCCGGGCTGCCGTTGCGTCAATTACCTTGAGCCAGGTGAAGGATGTGGCAAGCTTAGGCTTAAGTTGGGATGTTTTTCAAGTTGGCGCGGCGGTGCAACAGTTACTTCGTCAATTTACGGCACCGGTTTTCGTCGGCGCAACGTTGACGGCTGCCCGCTCCTTTGATTTTTTGACCCGGCAACTAGGCTACGGCGAGCTCCCGGAAACAAGCTTCCTGAAACTCCGCAGTCCGTTTCATTATCGTGACCAAGCCAAGGTGTTGGTTGCGACAGATGCGCCAAACGCCAGTGAGGTGTCCGCATCAGCCTATGCAGACTACCTCGCTCAGGCAATTGAGCTGCTAGCCGACAATCAGCATCAAACCATTGTCCTGTTCAACTCTCTGACTGTGATTGACGAGGTTTATCAGCGACTGGTTCATCGCCCCATTGCCGATCACAAAGAACTGTTGGCACAAGGCGTGACCGGCTCGGCGGAAAAGATTGCCAAGCGCTTTGCAGTCGGCGAGCAGAGTCTATTGTTAGGCGCGGCGAGCTTTTTTGAAGGCATCGACTATCCGGATCGCTTACTCGAAATGGTCATCTTAACCCGGTTACCGTTTGACGCACCGGAAGCGCCCATCACCAAGGCCCGCTATGCCCAAATCAAAGCCAGCGGCGGCGATCCATTCACCGACGACGCACTACCACGGGCCACGCTTCGCTTACGTCAAAGCTTTGGCCGCCTTATCCGTACCGAAACCGACCGCGGTGCTTTCGTGATTCTGGATCCACGCTTCATCACTACGCAATACGGTAAAAAGATGCAAAAATCCTTACCGAATATTAAACCCATGACCATGCCTCTAAACGATATGCCAGAGTATGTCAAAATGTGGCTAAGAGCGTGAGAGCGCGAATCGGCGCGCTTAGGAGTCGGAGTGTAAGTGGCCTAGGTCATTGCGACCAAGGTCCTTACACGCAGACTCCTGCGCCGGTGAGCGCGTTTCAGCAGCATCGACCAACCTTATACTTACAACTCACTCACCCAACAAAGGAGGGAACAACCCATGCGGCGTCACCGACGTTTTGATTGGCTCAAATTTTCCTTGATCAGCGGCCTCATCATTCTCATCATCGCGGTTATCGGCATTTATGCCAAAAGTATCTCGCCTTATCAGCAATTACGCAGCCAAGCCGAACGAATTGCCACCAATCGGGCCGACCTGAAAACGATTAACGGCTTTTGGTGGTATAACCGCGATAAAAGCTACCTAAGCGTGGCCGGACGAACGCAAAAAAATAAGTCCGTCTACGTCGTTATTCAGAAAAAAACCGGCAAAGTCGATATTTTAAACCAAAAATCCGGTATCACCCGGCAGCAGGCGATCCAACAAGCGACAAGTGACAACAACCCGAAGAAGATCTTAAACGCTTCCTTGGGTAAACGTGGCTCGGAATTCGTTTGGGATATTGGCTATCTGTCAAAGTCTGGTAAACTGAATTACGTGACGTACAGTTTTCGCAGCGGCGAACAGCTGAACGCGATCAAAAATCTATAAATTAGCATGATTCGACATCCTGAGTGGTGTCGACACTGTAGGAGGCGCCCTCGTGCATTTAGCAAAAAGAATCCTCAACGTTGCACCGTCCGCGACATTAGCATTAAGTAATCAGACTAAGGAACTGAAGGCGAAAGGCGCCGATGTGATTGACTTATCAATCGGTCAGCCGGATTTTCCGACCCCCAAAGCCATCGATGACGCGGCAGTTGCTGCCATTCAAGCCGGCAATGCTAGCTTCTATACGGCAGCAACCGGTATTCCGGAATTAAAACAAGCCATCAGCGATCGGATTTTTGCCCAGGATGGGGTCCGCTATCCGGCGCGCCAGATTGTTGCGACTACTGGAGCAAAGTTTGCTTTATACGCCTTATTCCAGATTTATTTAAACCCAGGCGATGAGGTGTTGATTCCGGTTCCGTATTGGGTTTCCTATGAGGAACAGATTAAATTAGCCAGCGGCATCCCACACTTGGTCATGCCAGCAGTTGGCCATAAAGTCAGCGTTGATGATCTTGAAGCTGCGCGAACGGACAAAACGCGCGCGTTGATCATCAATTCGCCGCAAAACCCAAGCGGTGTCGTCTATAATCGCACCGAATTGACCTTAATCGGCAACTGGGCCTTAAAACATCACATTCTGGTAGTCACTGATGATATTTATCGGGATCTGATTTACAATGGCACATCCTATACATCCATGATCAGTATTGATCCTGACATTGCCGATAATACGGTTTTAATTTCAGGCGTTTCCAAATCTTATGCCATGACCGGGTGGCGAATCGGCTATGCGGCGGGTCCGGAAAAGCTCATGCAAGCCATGGCAACCTTCATCAGCCATACCACCTCTAATCCGGCAGCCGTCTCCGAATACGCTGCAGTAGCGGCGCTTACCGGTGACCAGAGCGTTGTCGAAAAGATGCGCCAGGCGTTTGAAGAACGACTCAACCTTTTTTACGATTTGTTGGCCGAAATTCCTGGGTTTGATATGGGCGAAAAGCCACAAGGGGCCTTTTACCTTTTCCCGAATATTAAGCGAGCAGCGCAGTTGAGCCATTATGGCACCGTTGATGATTTTATTAGCGCACTGTTGAATGAAACCGGGGTTGCGATTGTTCCTGGGCGCGCCTTTGGGATGCCGGATCATGCGCGCATCAGTTATTGTAAAGATCTTAACAGTCTGCGCGAAGCAGCGCGGCGCATTCAGGAATTTGTCCGGAAATAATTTTATATTTTTAAAGTGGGGAGTTAAGGCATGACCGAAAAGATTCGCATCATTGATGCAAAGGAACATGTAAACGAAGAAGTAAAAATTGGCGCGTGGTTGACTGACAAACGAAGCTCTGGCAAGATTGCCTTTCTTCAGTTACGCGATGGCTCGGCGTATTTTCAAGGCGTTGTTTCTAAAGCTGACGTGTCAGATGAAGTGTTTAAGCTCGCCAAGGAGCTGCGCCAAGAGTCCAGCATGTGGATCACCGGCGTCATTCATCAAGACAGCCGCAGTCATTTTGGCTACGAAATTGAAGTTCGCGACATCAAACTTGTCGGCGACTCTGAAGATTATCCAATCACTCCTAAGGAACACGGTATTGAGTTCTTGTTGGACCACCGTCATCTTTGGTTACGGTCCAAACGCCAATTTGCCATTCAACAAATCCGTAACGAAATGATCCGGGCAACCTTTGAATTTTTCAACAACGAAGGCTTTATTAAAATGGATCCGCCAATTCTGACTGATTCGGCCCCTGAAGGAACAACCGAATTGTTCGAGACCGATTACTTTGATAAGAAGGCTTATCTCAGTCAGTCCGGCCAGCTGTATGCTGAAGCGGGCGCCATGGCTTATGGTAAAGTCTTCACTTGCGGTCCTGTGTTCCGGGCGGAAAAGAGCAAGACCCGCCGTCATTTGACCGAATTTTGGATGATCGAACCGGAAATGGCCTTTTGTCATCAGGAAGAAAGCCTCAAGGTTCAGGAACGTTACGTTGCTTACTTAGTTCAGGCGGTTTTGGACAACTGCAGTTATCCGCTGCATTTGCTCGGTCGCGATCCTGAAGTTCTCAAACAATACATCAAGCTCCCATACCCACGTATCAGCTATAAAAAGGCGATCGAAATGCTGCAGGATGCCGGAATGGATGTGAAGTATGGTGATGATTTTGGCTCGCCTGAAGAAACCTACCTGTCTGACCAATTCGATCAGCCGGTGTTTGTTTTGAATTATCCGAAAAATATCAAACCGTTTTATATGTTTACGGATCCGGATGATCCCCAGCAATATGTCTGTGCCGATATGCTGGCACCTGAAGGCTATGGCGAAATTATTGGCGGTTCCGAACGTGAAACCGATTATGACACATTAAAGGCTGCCATCGAAAAAGCCGGGCTTGATTTGGATGAATACGAATGGTACCTAGACTTGCGCAAGTATGGATCCGTTCCGCATTCCGGTTTTGGTTTGGGTCTGGAGCGGGCAATTACCTGGATCTGCAAGCTGGATCACTTACGCGAAGCCATCCCATTCCCACGCATGATCAATCGTTTGAAGCCGTAATGGCACGCAAAAGTCGGACGCCAACGCGCCGGCTTTTTTTGGAGGGTCACAAGAATGACTGATTTAAGGACTTATACTGAAGCAGGGCAGTTCAGTGTCTCGAACCTGCTGTTTGACCATTATCCAGCATTGGGGCTGACACAGACCGAATTTCTGACGTATCTTTTTTTGGATCAATGGCAATCCAACCACCATCAGGCCCCGGATCTCAAAGCATTAGCCAACCTGATGAATGTCGCACCTAACGCGATTTACACAGCCATTGAAACCTTGATTCAAAAAAAGGCGATCGTACTGGAAAGCGTTCCTGACAATCAAGGGCGGATGCGGGATTACTATGATCTCAGTCCGCTACTTGCAAAGATTCCGAATAGCGGTCAAACCACCAGCACGGCGGTGACGCAACCAAATGCCGATGCCCAGACAAACGTTTTCAATCAAATCGAAATTGAATTTGGCCGGCCGCTTTCCCCGATTGAGCAGGAAACCATTCGGGACTGGTTGACTACTGATCATTATCTGCCAGAGGTCATTTTGTTGGCGTTACGCGAGGCGGTTTTGAATTCGGCGTACTCATTAAAATATATGGATCGTATTTTGCTAAACTGGGAACGCCGCCATCTCAAAACCGCGCAACAAGTTCAAGCTGACATTAAGCGGCATCAGGAGCTTTAGATTCACCATCACATCAGATCATACTTTCATCGAGTAAAAGCGGTGGAAGACAACTAGGAGGCGCATTCATGACTGACGCAGAGGCTAGGCAATTGTTTAACCAAATCATGGCACTATATCCTGATCCCGAACCGACATTGCACGCAGCGAACCCTTTTGAAATTCTGGTTGCGGTGATGCTGTCGGCGCAAACGACAGATGTTGCCGTCAATGCTGTCACCCCGGCATTGTTTGCGGCTTATCCAACTCCGGAAGCAATGGCCGCTGCGCCGGTGACGGATATTGCCGAAAAAATCAGCCGACTCGGGTTGTACCGGACGAAAGCAGCCCACTTAAAGGCATTAAGTGCCATTTTGGTTCAGTCATATGGCGGTAAGGTTCCGGCTGACGCAGCTGATTTGGTTAAGCTGCCAGGGGTCGGCAAGAAAACGGCGACGGTCGTACTTAGCGATGCGTTCGGCATTCCTGGCGTGGCCGTCGATACACATGTCAGTCGGATTGTGAAGGGGTTGGGATTAGTTTCGCCTAAGGCCACGCCAGTTCAGATTCAGAAGCGACTGGAAGCATTAATGCCGAAGTCTACCTGGATCAAGTTGCACCGCAGCCTGATTCGTTTTGGTCGCGAGCATTTACGCGCCCAAGACCCAAAAATACCGGCCGGTTCCGAATGGTCATTTTTAGCAGAGCATTACGCGCCGCTTAAGGAGGCAGCTAAGCATTGACAGATAAAATTGTGCCATCTAAACGAAAGGTTCATCGTGAAAGTTGGGATCATTATTTTCTCGAACTCGCGCAACAAGTTTCGGAACGGTCAACTTGTGAGCGAGCCACTGTTGGCGCTGTTTTAGTGCAGGAACACCGCATCATTGCCACGGGCTATAATGGCGCCATCAGTGGCGATCCGCATTGTGATGAGGCAGGGCACTTAATGCGTGACGGCCACTGCATTCGCACGATTCACGCAGAGATGAACGCGATTATCCAATGCGCAGCCAATGGTGTCAGTACCCACGGCGCGACTGTTTACGTGAACTTCTTCCCGTGTCTGAATTGCACTAAGGCTTTGATTCAAGCCGGGATTAAGCGCATTGTTTACGCGCACGACTATCGCAATGATCCATATGGTGAAGCCTTGTTAAAGCAACATCATTTGGATGTCTTACACTTAGCACCACAAGATTAACGTTATAGA
>ENA-UOTV01000018-UOTV01000018.1-synthetic-metagenome-genome-assembly--contig:-NODE-18-length-12061-cov-4.652924_pt1 | contig 12061 bp, 10 predicted proteins | sample MGYA00238142_ERZ746979 | MGnify/ENA primary metagenome ERZ746979 (study PRJEB28755, sample SAMN02352511) | synthetic metagenome | study: EMG produced TPA metagenomics assembly of the Artificial... | reverse complement strand
AGCTATCTTGACTGCCAAGGCATTTTCGTTGTCAAGATGGCGAATTTGGGTACAATAAGTGGCGCGGTTCACACATTATCATTAAAAGGCGGCAATCCATATGCAAATCAAAGATCAGCCCATCCACGAAAGTCTATTAATCGGCACGTTGCTTACCGGCGCTGCTGGTAGCTTTGATGCGTTTACCTACTTGCTGCACGGTGAAGTCTTCGCTGGCTTGCAAACCGGGAATGTTATCCTATTAGGTGTGCATCTTAGTCAGGCACAATGGTATACGGCGATTCGTTATATCGTACCGATTCTGGCCTTCATGTTCGGCACGATGGCGGCACGGGCCATTCAACTGCAAGCCGATAAACGTCAACATCCCTTGAGTGAACAACGCTGGATCGTTCAGTACGAAATTGGGTTAATTTTGCTTGTCAGTCTGCTGGGTCGCTGGCTGCCTGACTTAGTCGCCAGCGCCATGGTCTCGCTCATTGCTGCCGCCCAACTTCAGGAGTTCCGCCGGTTACGCGGGGGCCCGTTTACTTCATTAATGATGACCGGCAATCTCCGGACAGCTGCTCAGAATCTCTATGATGGCTTCATTCGCGGCCAGCAAAAAAGCCGCGAATCCGCAGCTGTGATCGGTACCATTATCCTGAGTTTTGCGGCTGGCGCTGGTATCACCAGCATCCTCACCCACTATATCGGCACCTATGCTTTGGCCGGCGCGGCACTATGCCTAATCGCCATTGACGGCATTTTCTGGCAAGACCAGATTAAACTGCATTAAGCGCTGGCTTCCCCAGCCACTTTCTGCCCCTGATGCAGGAAGCCTAAGTCATTAAAATCGGTGACCCGAAAACGCTCATTAGTCCACGATAATTTGGTCACACTGGCATTGTCGAGCATTTCCCGTCCATCAATGTTGTAGTGGATGTAATTCAACCACATCAACGCAGCGGTTCCGTGGGTCACCACCAAAACGCGCTGCCAATCTTTTGTCTCGGCTTCCACGGCAATTGCGCGCAAAGTCCGATTGAGCCGTTCCTGAACCATGCGATTCGTCTCGGCAGTATTCGGATGCTGATCCATATTAGCCGCAAACGCCGCATCAGCCGTTTGCGCCAAAGTGATTTCGCGATTGGCCAAGGCTTTGTGAAAATTGGCAACACCCATGGTCGCTAATGAAAAATCATTCGCCAGCTGCCCTTCAAACTTGCCATAATTTTCTTCACGTAAGCCCATCAGCGTTGTGACCGGCAACGGTTCATCTAGCCCGCTTAAAATAAAATGCGCCGTGTCGATTGCGCGGGTCAAATCACTCGCAAATGCCGCATCAAATCGAATGCCTGCTGTCTTAAACCCTAATCCCAATGCTTTGGCATCCGCAATGCCTTTGGCGGTTAAGGCAGAATCAACCATTCCCTGAACCCGTTTTTGAACATTAAATTCGGTTTGCCCGTGACGGACAAGATAAAGCGTTGTCATGATAATAATCCCCTAATTCCATTTCTCTTGCTGACTTGTCCCTAAGCCAGTTTCAGGTAATCCGCTAAATAATCCGCAACGCCATCGTGTTCGTTATCACTTGGCGTATGCGCGTCCGCCGCTGCAAGAATGGCTGGGCGCGCATTTTTCATGGCCACCCCATGACCAGCAAATTGCAGCATATCCAAATCATTCATATCGTCGCCAAACGCAATGATATGCGACTGATCAATGCCGTAACATCCCGCCACATAAGCCAATGCCCGGGATTTACTCGTATTGCGGCTGGTGACTTCCAATGCCGTGTACTCCCCGCTCCAGGCGCCCCAGGTCTTGGCCGCCAGATGCGGATACAACGCCGCAACCTGCGCGGCAACCGGTTTAAAGATCTTGGCTTCCATAAACATGGTGACCGAAATCGGCGCCTGCCGCAACCCCTGCTCATCCAACAACGCATCAGGATGCAGGCGATCCGGTAAAAACGGGATGTTGGCGTATGGCCGATCCGCCACCAACAAGCGCTTGCCTTCTGCCACCATGACCTTAAACGCAAACTCTTGCTTCAACTGGCGCAAAGACAAGGCAACCGGAATCGGAATTGTGACTTCCTTTTCATACTGCCAGTGGCGGTGCGGCATGTGAATCAAGGCACCGTTAAAATTGATCATCGGCCTTTGCAGCTTCAAAGCATCATAAAATTGTTCGGAAATCGCATCCGGGCGGCCAGTGGCAATGACCACCAAATGACCTGCTGCCTGCGCCGCCTGCAAAACAGCGATCGTGCCAGCGCTCAACTGGCCATCAGCGTTCAAGGTCGTACCATCCAAATCCAGTGCGATAAGATAACGATTCATGCAGCAGCCTCTTTTCAATCTTTTTTCGAAAATGATCAAGGATAGCCATCTGCAACCCGTTCCCCTACAATAGGTAGTTAGAAAGCGAGGACAAGATGGCTGAATCAATTGTACTTTATACAGACGGCGGCAATCGCAACACCGGCAATCACGCAGGTGGCTCAGTCCGTCCCACCGATAAAAGCGCGTGGGCGGCGTTACTGATCTATGGGAAGCATGAGAAAATGCTCTCTGAAGGCGATTACGGCCGAACCAATAATTATATGGAAATTATGGCGGTGATTCAAGGATTAAAAGCGATCAAGCGCACCGATATTCCGGTCGACGTTTACTCCGATTCCGCATACGTGATCAACACCATGCAACAGCGCTGGTGGGTCAAGTGGCAGCAAAACGGCTGGCGCAATCACGGCAAGCCGGTTAAAAACGCGGAGCTATGGCAGGCACTGCTGCATCAAATCAATCGCTTCGATCACGTGACATTTCATAAAGTGAAGGGCCATGCGACCAATCATAACAACAATCGCGTTGATGAGGCATTAAACCAAACCATGGATCGGCTCGATGATCGCTCCTGACTATTTTACCCTTGATGGCCTAAAAAAGCTTCTCCATAGGTCTCCGCTAAGAATCCGTTAATCACCTGCTGCATCTTTTGGACAGAAGGTGATTTTTTAATGGTCGGATTAATCACCAAACATAACGTCCGGGAAAATGGTTCAGAAAACGGATAAACATTAACATCCCCCACCAACTTCTGCAAGGCCAGTTTGGGTAAAATGCCAAGCCCCAAGCCCGACTCAACCATTGATAAAATACATTGGTCATCAATTGAGTAGTTGATGGTGTTTGTCGACACATGATAACGGTCCAAAGCGCGCTTGGTATCGCGGTCGTAGTCGATTTGTTGAAGAATAAAGTTCCGCTTTTCGACATCCGCCTGCGTCACTGTTTTACCATTCTTGGGTTTGAAGCTTTTCGGCGTGATACAGTAAATCGGATCTTTCAACAACGGCTCCACGACCACCCCCGGGCCAACCGGCAGTGATGAAAATCCCAGATCAGCCGTCCCCAATCGAACGGCATCCACAATGCGATTGAAGGTCCCTTGAACCACGCTGATTTCAATGTGCGGATACCGCTTTTTAAACCGCTGAATAATCGTGGGCAGCCAATTCGTGGACACCGACGAAAACGCGCCGATGCGAATGCGCCCGGTATTGACGCCATTGATGTTATCGGCAACCTGTGACAGTTGCTCCTCAAGATTTTGAATACTTTGAATAATCGGCAACACCTGCGCACCGTCTTCGGTTAGGGTCACGCCGGTGCGATTGCGAATCAGCAGCGGAAAGCCTAGCTCGCTTTCCAGTTGGCTGATGCTGTGGCTGACCGCACTCGGTGTGACATTTAATTCCGCCGCCGCTTGCGCCAGTGTGCCGCGTTCAACGACCTTGCTAAAAACCTCATACGAAAAATTACCCGTGATATTTTTTCTTCCCTTTCACCGCGAAGCTGAAGTGACAGCGCTTGTCACTTCAGCAAGACAAATCCCGTCACATCAATCGCCAAGCGTGTTCGTTCTTTTTAGCATGAACAATATTCAACTTAACCTGAAATAGTTGAGCTTTACTCAATCATACGAGCCGTTTTACACTAGTGTCAATAAGAAAGCGTTGATCGGATTTTTGAACCAGCGCGACGAAGGTATCGCGCCGCTTCTTGCATCGATACCAAAGGGGGATTTTCATCATGAAATTCGCAAAACGTACACAAAAAACCGGTAAATCAGGCTTAGAGGATCTGTTCGCGGCTTCCGGCCCGAATGTGATTTCCTTTGCCGGCGGTTATCCGGATCGCAGCCTGTTCCCGACTCAGCAGCTCAACCGCGCTTTTAAGCACAGTTTTACCAGCGGCGATACCGAATTGCTGCAATACGCCAGCACTCAAGGCTACCTGCCATTACAGGAAAAGATTGCGGCGCGGCTGCGAGCCACCGGTATGCGGACACGTGCTGCCGATATCATGATGACGCAAGGTGCCCAGCAAGGCATCGATCTGGTCGCGCGGTTAATGCTTGATCCTGGCGACGGTCTGGTGGTTGAAGCGCCAACCTACTTAGGCGCCTTGGCTGCGTTTAATGCTTATCAGCCAACTTATTACGAAGTGCCGATGCAGGACGATGGCATTGACATCAACGCTTTGCAACGAGTCTTGATGAGCCGTTCCGTCAAGTTCATCTACACGGTACCGGATTTTCAAAATCCAACCGGCATCGTGATGTCGCTTGCCAAGCGGAAGGCCATGATTCGCCTTGCCAATCAATACGACGTAATGATCCTCGAAGACAATCCTTACCGTGATCTTCGCTATGATGGCAAGCCACTGCCTACCATCAAATCAATGGATACAGAAGGCCGCGTCATCTATCTCGGCAGCTTCAGCAAGATCCTCTCACCTAGCTTGCGAATGGGCTGGTTAGTTGCTGCACCGGAACTTTTGAAAGAGCTGATCGCATTAAAAGGCGGCAGCGACCTGGAATCCAGCAACCTGACCATGCACGGCATCAATGATTACATGGAAGAAAACGATCTGGATGCGCACATCAAGCAGATTCAGGATCGCTACCGGGAGAAGAAGGATGCGATGGTCGCCGCCATGACCCGCTACATGCCGGCTGAAGCCCACTTCAACAATCCTGACGGTGGCTTCTTCCTATGGCTCACCATGCCGGCTGGTTTTGACATGGGTGCCTTCATGAAGCAGCATCTATTGCCGGAAAACAACATCTCCTATGTGCCATCGGCCAATCTATATGCGACCTCCGCGCAAGTCAACGGCGCCCGGCTCAACTTCACCGGCCCGACCTTAGATCAAATTGACACCGGTATCAAGGCATTAGGCGATGCTTTGAAAATGGCATTGCACCAGCCTACTTTGGTTGCCGAGCGGGCTTAGTTCCCTGACGAATCGTGTTGCTTAGGCGGTAAACTTTACAAAATGACAAAGTAACCATCACATTTTCGTCATACTTTGCCAGTAGTATTGGCACCATAGAAATGAGCCACCCACTCATTCCTAAACCCCAACCTAATTTTCATTTTTCTCCTCCAAAGAAAAAGATGATTGGCCCCCATCCGATCATCACCCCAAAAAAGGCTCGCTGCGTTTTGGCAGCGAGCCTTTTGTTGTGGACCGATAACTTTTCGAAAATAATCAACGTGATGCTTAAACTAACCGATCAACGCCAAAGCTTGATGGATCATCTTTCTTGTCATCCTGCTTTTCATCGGCCTCAGCTGGCTTTTCAGTCTTGGCTTCGTCAGTTGACTTGACGTCTTTTTTAGCATCCTTCTTGTCGTCGTCCGTTTCTTCAGGCTTCTTAGGTGCGGCCTGTTCACGGATTTTGGCTTCGATTTCCTTAGAAATTTCCGGATGTTCATCCAGATAATGGGAGGCGTTCACAAGTCCTTGGCCTAAACGCTCTTTGCCGTAGTTATACCAGGATCCTGACTTGGTGATGACATCAAACTTACTGTCTTTTTCCGTCACTAAGTTGATCATGTCGGTGTTGTGCTCAATCCCATGGCCAAATGACATCGTGGTTTCAACCGTCTTAAATGGTGGTGCCACCTTGTTTTTGGTAACCTTCAGCTTGCTGGCAAAACCGATCACATCTTTGCCATCTTTGACTTGCTGGCCTTTTTTAACCTCAATACGAACCGAGGCATAGAACTTCAAAGCGCGTCCACCCGGTGTGACTTCCGGATTGCCAAACATCACGCCGACTTTTTCCCGCAACTGATTGATAAAGATGACCAATGTATTGGTATTGTTAATCGACCCGGCCATTTTACGCAGTGCTTGCGACATTAACCGCGCTTGTAAGCCGACATGACTGTCACCAATGGCGCCTTCGATTTCAGCCTTGGGAACCAAAGCGGCAACTGAATCAATCACGACAATTTCCACGGCGGCAGATTCGATCAGCATTTCGGCAATTTCCAATCCCTGTTCGCCCGAGTTTGGCTGGGATAACAGAAGGTCGTCAATGTTAACCCCCAATTCAGCCGCATACTTTGGATCCATCGCGTTTTCGGCATCAATATAAGCTGCCTTGCCGCCGGACTTTTGCAACTCTGCGATCGTCTGCAGTGCAATCGTGGTTTTCCCGGTACTTTCAGGACCATAGATTTCCACAATCCGGCCGCGTGGCAACCCGCCGACACCAAGCGCCAGGTCCAGTGAAAGAATGCCGGTCGAAACAACATCAACCTTCAGTTCCGGCCGATCACCCATTTTCATCACGGCGCCTTCACCAAACGCCTTCTTGATTTTCTGCAGCGCCTTTTCTAATTCGGTTTCGCGATCTGTGGTATCAGATTTTGTATTTGCATTCTTTGTGGTCGTTTTCTTCGCCATACTTGTCTCCTTAATTACGCGTCTATAACGCTTAAAATACACTAGTTACATTATCGAACATGCGTTTGTTTTTTGCAAGCTTTTCGTTCAACAAAACGGATTTTTCTGCGTGCCAAATTGGTTTCCCTTCTATTTTACCTGAAGCAACCGGGCGATTGGGAAAAATCTGCTGTTATTGATGGGCTGAAAAGCGTTTGCTGGGGCAGGAGTCTGCGTGTAAGGGCCTCAAGACACAAATGGCCAAAGCCTGGCCATTTGAGTTTAGCGGCCACGAGTTCTCTGCTGCGTCTCGGAAACGCGCTCACCGGCGCAGAAACCTGCGTGTAAGGACCTTGGGCGCAATGGCAAAAACCGCCATCACGCCCAAGGCCACTTACACTCCGGTTTCTGAACGCGCCAGTTCGCGCTCTGTTGAAAACATGCTATGATGGTTCGGTCAGTGATGGCAATCATACACACAAGGTGGAGAAAAATAATGATGTTCATGGGTTCCTTTGTCAACGGCTTAACCATTATCGGCGGCGGTCTGCTTGGGCTGGTTTTGCACAATATTAGCGACAACGCCAAGGACACGATTACCAAAAGTCTGGGACTTGGCACGTTTGCGCTAGGCATTCAGATGGCGTTGCAGACCAAGAGCTTCATTGTCATCATCATTAGCCTGTTTCTTGGTGGCCTGCTGGGTGAGTGGCTGCATATTGAAGACGGCATGAATCATCTTGGTCTCAAGTTGCAGGAGCGCTTTGCAAAAGGCAACAGTCACTTTGCAGAAGGTTTCGTCACTGCTACTTTAATCGCCGTCATCGGTGCCATGAGTATTCTCGGTGCGATTCAGGCCGGCGTGTCCGGTGATAACGCAACACTTTACACAAAAGCGGTCATGGACGGTTTCATGGCCATCATGATGACCGCTTCACTTGGCATCGGCGTTATGTTTTCCGCTATCCCCGTGGTCTTGTATCAAGGTACGATCACGCTGTTAGCCAGTTTCTTAGTCCAGTTCATCCCCAAAACCTTGTTGGCGACGTCCTTGCGCGAAATCGGCGCAATTGGCGGTTTGATGATTCTAGGAATTGGTTTGAACCTCATGGACATCACCAAGATTCGAATCTCCAATCTTTTACCGGGATTACTCGTTCTCCTGGCGATTCTAACAGGTCAGTATTTTTTATAAATTAGGTATCTAAAAAGCAGGCCGCGCCTTGACCTGCTTTTTAATAGTCTGTTACCTATTACTATTTTTGCGGCTCCGATCAGAAATTAGGAATCAATCCTTGCCGGCCGCTTTGAAAACGCCGATAAACCACTTTACAATGCCAATCACGGATTTTGGTCAAAATGCGCGAATTCGCATCGTGATACCAATAGCGCAGATCGTCTTTAATGTACAAACGATTCAACCATGCATGATCATGCCGCAAGAATGTGAAGCTCTCAAGTAAATCCTGCTCGCGCCAGACATCTGGCAACAGAAACTGGCTTCGCGTAAAGCGTTTTAACTGCCTTCCCGAATAATAAACCCGTTCAATCCGGCCGATGAAAAATGCGGTATGCCCTTTACCGACGTATGGCGCCATTGGTGCGACAATCAGTCCACCGCGCAGCCGCTCAAACCAGTCAGTTTGCGGACTTACCTTAATTGCATGCGTAACATCTTTGGGTAACCGGAAGTCCAAAACCAACCCATCCGGACGGCGAACCCGTACAACGATATGTTGCTTCTTCATGTTACCACCCCACTTACCTTGGCCCCTAAGGCGACTTGTACTGCTGAAAAAAGTTTAACACGAAATGTTCGGATTTGCATAAAGAACGTTTGTTTCGTTAATTAACCCTCCGCCAAACTAACCAACCTCGGCGACGCAAGCGGTGAATTCAAATGTGAACACAATCACCACAAAGATATAATAGAATATTGCATTTGCCTTCACATTTCATTCACACCCTGTCTGTAGTATAAGAAACATAGAAATGAGCTACCCACTCATTCCTAAAACCCCAACCCAACTTTTTCATTTTTACTCCTCCAAAGTAGAAATCGTCGATCGTCCCCCAAACGATCAGACACCCCCAGCAGGCCGCCCACCCAGCGGTCTGCTTTTTTGGTGTGAGCGTGAGCTGGCGCGGTTAGAAGCCGGAGTGTAAGTGGCCTCGAAACCAAATGGCTGGGTTTTGGCCATTTGGTTTCGAGGTCCTTACATGTAGGCTTCTGCGCCAGCGAACGCGTTATAGAAAGCGGAAATAAATTGGCTCTTTGCCTCCAATAGAACGATCTTCAGCCAAGGCTGGCGAACGCGTTATAGAACACGAAAGCCCTCCCCTCACATTTGCCTCAAATAGAACATCCTCTAACGCAAAAAAAGCCCCCACACCGGGAGACTTCTCACGCCTACAAACATACCCTAGCGTTTAAACAACGCATACAAAGCATCCGGCGTCCGTGCCGCCTGAAACGCCTTGACAAAATCCTCATGCGTCAGCAACTTTGCCGTATTCGACAAATACTTCAAATGACCACCGCTGTCATGTTCCGGAATCAAAAACGAAATCACAGCTGTCACCGGTTTACCATCAAACGTCTTCCAATCAACCGGCTGTGCCAAATGCAACACCAGCATTGCTGATTGCTTAATCGTGGCATCCTGTGCATGCGGAATGGCGATACCTTTTTCCATGCCTGTCGAACCTTCTTCTTCGCGGGCAACATACTTTTTAAAAATCGCATCGGCATCCGTGGCAAGGCCATTTTTAACCGCCATGTCCGCCAAGTAGTGTAAGACATCGTCACGCGTTTTAGCAGGCACATCAACTTCGATGTTTTCCTTACTCAAAATGTCACTCGGGTCAAAGGTTTCGTTGGCCTGATCATCGACCGGTGCCGGCTGGTTGCGCACCGGGTCAACCTTCACTGGTGCCGCGGTCGCATCGTCTGCAGCTCCTTCCGCTGCCACAGCCGCTTCAACCACGCCGGTTTTCACGCCGCGTTTTCTAGCAGAGCGCCCGGCAATCATGGCTAAAAGAACGCCTGATGCAGCCGCACCAACCAAAATCCATGCGACCCAGAGAAACGGTTTGTTCACCAGTGGCAAAACGATGAACCCACCATGGGGTGCCGGCACTTGAATGCGCGACATGTATGTCAGCACTGCCGCAATCGCTGAGCCAACCATAAAGGCAGGAATGTTCATCAGTGGATTTTTGGCTGCGAACGGGATCGCGCCTTCGGTAATATGTGTCGACCCTAGCAAAGCATTGACGTAACCGGCACTGCGCTCGTCACGATTGTAAGCTTTAGGATTCAGCAAAACCGAAATCGTGGTCGCCAGTGGCGGCGCAATGCAGGCGGCTGACACACCGGCCATGAAAAAGTAATTACCTTGTGCGAGTAATGCGGTACCTGTCAGATACGCAGCTTTGTTAATCGGACCACCAAAGTCGGCAGCACACATGACGCCAACCACAACGCCTAAAATAATCGGGCTGGACCTTTCAAGTCCTTTTAACCACGCCATCAAGCCGAGATTCATCGCCTTCATGGGCGTGTTGATCAGATACATAATCGAACCGGCAATGAAAACCCCTAATACCGGATAAAGGAAAATCGCTTTTAAGCCACGAAATTCCTTGTCAGGCATAAAGGCAAACGCTTTTTGTAACATTAGAATAACCAGTCCGGCCATGTAGCCACCGACAATTGCGCCTAGGAATCCGGACCCGTTGCCGCCGTTGTAAGCGATCATCCCGACTGCCATGCCCACAATTAAGCCGGATCGCTTCGCCACGGCTTCACCGATGTATGCTGCTAAGACCGGCACCATCAAGCCCATCGCTGCACTGCCGACCGCATTGAGCATGGCCGCGAATTGGTTGTATTCGGCATTCTTCGGGTCAGCCGAGTAAATCCCCCAGAAAAATGAAACAGCGATCAACACCCCGCCGGCAACCACTAGCGGCAGCATGTGCGAAACCCCGTTCATTAAACTGGTATAAATCTTGTTGCCAATGCCGGCAGTGCTGGTTTCAACGTTTTCATCGGCACTAGCCTTGGCTGTCCCGCCTTTTGGCATATAAACCGGCGTACTGTCACTTAAAGCTTCCTTGATGAGTTTGTCCGGCTCGCGGATACCCGCTGCCACCGGAACATTGACCAGCGGCTTACCGGCAAACCGATCGGCGTCCACATCAATGTCCGAAGCGATGACAACCCCTTTGGCCCCTGAGATCTCAGCCTGCGTCAATGGGTCATCCACACCGGTCTGGCCGTGCGTTTCCACTTTGATCGTTAGGCCCATCTTTTTGGCGGCCTGTTCCAACGCTTCTTGCGCCATATAAGTATGCGCGATGCCGGTCGCACAGCCGGTTGCCGCAATCAAATCATATTTTGCCATTATCTAACCCTCCAATTGCTTGATCTCAATTTGCGTCAGTAATTCATCTGTCCGGGTAAAATCCGTGATCCATGCGCGCCGGGCCGTGTCACTGCCGGCCGCAATCGCTAATTTCAATGTGGCGGCCAAATCTTGCTTTTGATACAACCCGGCTAAAAAGGTGCCGAGCATGGTGTCACCTGCGCCTGCCGTGTTGAGCACGTCAATTTTAGGGGCGTTGCCAACCAGCGTAACTTCATGATTCATGAACAACGCTCCCTCAGCGCCCAGTGAAACCAGAACATTCTGCGCCCCGGCGTCCAGTGCCCGATGCCCTAAAGCCACCATGGTCGCCAGATCAGCCGCGCCGGATTGATCAAACCAGCTCATCAACTCCGCATCATTTGGCTTCACTAACAGTGGCCGATACGCCAAGGCTTCGACGGCTTCAGGATAAGCACTATCGATGATCAACTGAAAACCTCGCTCCTGACTCAAGGCGCCCAGCTTCAACAAAAAACTCGGCTCAATGCCCTGCGCAAAACTACCCGAGACGCAGAGCCAATCTTCAGCACCCAGCGTGGTCAGTTGTTGATATAATTGTTTTAATGTTGCTGGGCTAATTTCGGGGCCGGGATTGACCAGTTTGTATTCCGTGTTGTCACTCACGACCCGCGTAAACACATTAATCCGGGTAAACCCGGCATCTTTATAAAAATGATTGCGAATGCCCTGCTGCGTCAAAAAGTCGGCAATATAATCCAGTGTAAAGCCACCGCCCACGCCAAGCGCGACATTATCTACTCCGCGCCGCTTCAAGATACAGCTGACATTGACGCCTTTCCCATTCGCCTGAATATCATAGCTATCTGTCCGATTCACCGTATTGGGGGCCATTGTCTGAGTTTTAATAAAAAGATCAATTGCCGGATTTAACGTCAG
>ENA-UOTV01000017-UOTV01000017.1-synthetic-metagenome-genome-assembly--contig:-NODE-17-length-12083-cov-4.958430_pt1 | contig 12083 bp, 7 predicted proteins | sample MGYA00238142_ERZ746979 | MGnify/ENA primary metagenome ERZ746979 (study PRJEB28755, sample SAMN02352511) | synthetic metagenome | study: EMG produced TPA metagenomics assembly of the Artificial... | reverse complement strand
AGTCAATGGTCACTGGCCGTTTTTCACTTAATAAGCTCGCCGGGCCAGTCGGTATTTATACCATGACCAGCCAAAGTGCTAAAGGTGGACTGGCTGGCTTGTTGTTCTTCATGGGTTACCTAAGCCTTGGTTTGGGGATTTCCAACCTATTGCCGATTCCGGTCTTGGACGGCGGGAAAATTCTATTAAACCTGATCGAAATCATTCGGCGCAAACCACTCAAACCGGAAACTGAAGGTGTGGTCACGATGATCGGTCTGGGTTTGATGGTCTTGTTGATGCTCGCCGTCACAATTAATGACATTATGCGTTACTTTTAAATAAACTAGCTTTGGAGGCTGACATGAAACAATCACGGATGTTTATTCCCACAGAAAAAGAAGTACCGAGTTCGGCGGAAGCAGAGTCACATAAAATGATGTTGCGTTCTGGCTTTGTTCGCCAAGTTCAAGCTGGTGTTTATGCTTATTTGCCGCTCGCCGAACGCGTCCTAACTCGCATTGAAGCCATCATTGACGATGAAATGACGAAGATTGATGCGGTTAAGATGAAGATGCCGGTCTTGTTACCAGCCGAACTCTGGGAAGAATCCGGACGTTATGAAACTTATGGACCGAACTTGTTTAAGCTGAAAAATCGGCAGGATCGTAAAATGATTCTAGGGCCGACCCATGAAGAAACCTTTACGGATTTGGTTCGCAATGAACTAAAATCTTATAAACGCATGCCGCTGGTTCTTTATCAAATTCAGGATAAGTTCCGCGATGAAGATCGTCCGCGTTATGGCGTGTTGCGGGGTCGCGAATTTATTATGAAAGATGCCTATTCGTTTACCAGCAATGATCAGGATCTGGATACGATTTATCGCCAGATGGAGCATGCTTACACCAATATTTTTGATCGCTTAGGGCTGCGCTACCGCACCATTATTGGTGATGGTGGGGCCATGGGTGGTAAGGATTCCAAGGAGTTCTCCGCGATTGCGCCAATTGGTGAAGATACCATCGTCTATTCGGATAGTTCCGACTATGCTGCCAATTTGGAAATGGCCACCAGCATGGCGCTACCTAAACAAGGCGTGGAAGCCCAGGCGGAATTAAAACCGGTTGATACCAAAGATGCCAAAACCATCGCTGAAGTCGCAGCATTATTGAAGGTGCCTGAGCAAAAAATGATTAAGGCCGTTTTGTTCATGGCTGATGGCGCGCCGGTTCTGGCCTTGGTGCGTGGTGATTATGAAGTGAACGACACCAAGCTAAAGAACATTTTAGGTGCGGACTTTCTTGAAATGGCAACCCCTGAACAGGTTGAGACGGTCATGCATGCTGAAGTTGGCAATATCGGTCCGGTTAACGTCGACAAAGACGTGCGGATTATTGCCGATAACAGTTTAAGCGGTTTGACGAACCTGGTGGCAGGTGCCAATAAGGCGCACACTCATTTTTTAAATGTTAACTTTGATCGCGATGTCACGCCGGAAAGCTTTGCTGATATCCGGTTTGTCAAGGAAGGCGAAGTCTCGCCGGATGGCCAAGGCGTGCTTAAGTTTACGCGTGGGATCGAAATCGGCCATATCTTTAAGTTAGGCACACGTTACTCAGAAACCATGGGTGCCAATTTTCTCGACGAAAATGGCCGTAGCCAACCCATCATCATGGGCTCATATGGGATCGGTGTTTCGCGCTTGCTTTCAGCGATTGCCGAACAGCAAGCTGACGATCATGGCTTGATTTGGCCAACGACGATTGCACCATTTGACATTCACTTAATTCCGGTTAATCTAAAACGCGAGGAACAAAAGACGCTGACTGCCTCAATTGAAAGTATGCTTGAAGAAGCTGGTTACAGTGTTTTGGTTGATGATCGCAATGAACGGCCGGGGGGTAAATTCGCTGACTCTGACTTGATCGGGGTACCATTACGCGTGACAGTCGGGAAAAAAGCGGTCGACGAGATTGTTGAACTGAAGTTGCGTAAAACCGGCGAGACCATTGAAGTCAAGAAGGAAGAGCTGATCAGTTCGATCAAAATCCTCATGGCCCAGCTGCATAAACAAGAACAAGCAAAAGCATAATTGATTACGATGATGCTGGGGCAAAATCGCCAATCCGATGATCGCCATGTCGAAAGCAATTTCGACATGGCATTGATCACCACGCGGCGGGTTGTCCCAGTTTCTGCCATCTAAGAGGGGTGCACAATTTGGCTTTATCCCAACATGAGATGTTTGAAAAATTACTGGATCAACTTGATTTGCCAGCGGATGTCAAAAATGATCCGGCGCTGGCAGAAGGTGTGGTCCAAGGCGTGACCATCCACGAGCAATCGCAACGGTATGACTTTACGCTGGGATTCCCTGCGATTCTGCCGTTTCAGATTTTTAATCCACTGGCGACGCAACTGCCGCTTGCGTTTAAACAAATTGCCAAAACTAACTTGACCATTGCGGTGGCTCATCCGGTTTTAACCGATGAATTGCTGGCTCAATATTGGCGATTTGTCGTGCAAAATGCGGAAATCGGTACCGGGATCGTGCGGGAGTTGTGTGAAAAGCAGGTTCCGACCTTGGTCAATGGTCGTGCGGTGATCACCGCGGAAAACGAACAGGTTCGCCAATACTTGATTCATCAAGGCTTAAGCAAGCTTGAGGAAACCTATCAGCAAGTCGGATTCACCGGCTTGCGGATGCAGGCAGACGTTGATGAAGAGCAGGCTGCTCAGTCAGTGGCCGCCTTCGAAGCCCAAAAAGCCGCCCAAACGGCCAAAATGGCGCAGGCCGCGGCCGAAGTGGTTAAACGCCAAGCCGCCAAGCAGAAACAAGAAAGCACTGATGGCCCAGTTCAAATGGGTCGTCAGCTAAAAATGAGTGACCCGCCACAGCAGATGGTGACCATCACACAAGAGGAGCGGTCGGTTACCGTTGAAGGCTATGTTTTTGATGTGGAAGTGCGTGAGTTACGTTCCAAACGGCAATTATTAATCTTTAAGATCACGGATTATAGTTCAAGCTTCATCGCCAAGAAGTTTAGTAATGGCGCTGATGATGAGGCGATGTTTGCCCGAATTCAGAAGGGCCAGTGGCTGCGCGTACGGGGCAGTGTTCAAGAAGACAATTATTCCCGTGAATTGACGATTAATGCCCAGGATATTCAAACTGTTTCACACCCCGATCCGACTGATGACGTGGACGGTGAAAAACGGGTGGAACTCCATTTGCATACTAACATGAGTCAAATGGATGCAACGAATTCGATCACCGATTTTGTTAACCGCGCAAAAGAATGGGGTCATAAAGCCATTGCTGTGACAGATCACGCCGGCTTGCAGGCGTACCCAGAAGCACACACAGCGGCAGATAAAGCCGGATTAAAAATGCTATACGGCGTTGAAATTAACCTAGTTGACGATGGCACACCTGTCGCTTATCGTGCAAACGAACCCCGCGACCTTGCCGATTCCGAATATGTCGTCTTTGACGTTGAAACAACCGGATTATCAGCGGTCTATGACAAGGTCATTGAATTGGCCGCAGTTAAGATGAAAGATGGCCAAGTGATTGATCAATTTGAAGAAATGATCGATCCCGGTTTTCCATTGTCGGAATTGACGATTAATCTGACGCATATCACAGATGACATGGTTCATGGCTCGAAGTCGGAAGAAGAAGTCTTCAAACTTTTCCAGCAATTTTGTGACGGGGCCATTATGGTTGGCCACAATGTGACGTTTGACGTGGGCTTCCTGGATAACGGGTATGAACGCCACGGACTACCGGACATCGAGAATCCTGTTATTGATACGCTGGAATTGTCGCGCATGCTGCATCCGGAACGCAAGAATCATAAGCTCGATACGTTGGCTAAGCTATATAAGGTCAGTCTGGGACACCACCATCGCGCCAACGCCGACGCCGAGGCAACCGGTTATTTGCTTTACGCGTTGGAAAAGGAAGCAGCCAAGCTTTATGGCATGACCAAGCTTAATCAGCTGAATGATCGGGTTGGAGCGGGCGATGCTTACAAGGCTGCCCGACCGAGTCATGCCGTGGTTTTGGCTAAGACGCAGGCGGGATTGAAGAATCTGTTCAAGCTGGTTTCACTTTCCAATGTTAAATATTTCTACCGCGTACCACGGGTGCCACGCAGTCAGTTGCAAAAATTGCGTGAAGGTTTGCTTGTCGGATCGGCCTGCTCCAATGGTGAAGTTTTCACGGCAATGATGCAAAAAGGGGAAGCCGAGGCCCGGGAAAAGGCTGCTTTCTATGATTATCTTGAAATCCAACCATTACCGGTCTATCAGCCCTTGTTGGAAGCAGATTTGATCAAAGGCGAATCGCATCTAAAGGATATTTTGCAAAAAATCATCAAAATCGGCGAAGACATGGAGAAGCCTGTGGTGGTCACCGGGGATGCTCATTACCTTGATGAACACGATGCCATTTATCGCAAAATTCTGATTCATAGCCAAGGCGGTGCCAACCCGTTGAATCGTCACAGTCTGCCTGATGTGCATTTTCGCTCAACTCGGGAAATGCTGGATGATTTTGACTGGCTAGGTGCTGAAAAGGCCAAAGAGTTGGTTGTGACCAACTCCAATCTGATTGCGGACTGGATTGACGATGACATTTCGCCAGTCAAAACCAAACTCTATACGCCTGATGTGCCTGGTGTGGAAGATAAACTCAAGCATGATGTCATGACCACCGCTCATGAATTGTATGGTGATCCTTTGCCGGAAATCGTCGAACATCGGCTGGACAAAGAGTTAAAAAGTATCATTGGTAACGGATTCTCGGTCATCTACAACATTGCCCAACGACTGGTTTTAAAGTCGAACAAGGACGGATACTTGGTTGGTTCGCGAGGATCGGTTGGTTCTAGTCTGGCGGCGACGATGGCGGGCATCACTGAGGTCAATCCGCTGCCGCCGCATTATCGCTGCCCTAAGTGTCAATACAGTGAATTCTTTACGCATGGCGAAGTCGGGTCCGGTTTTGACTTACCTGATAAGGTCTGCCCGAAGTGTGGCGCTGAGCTGCACAAAGACGGTCACGACATTCCTTTCGAAACCTTCCTCGGGTTCCACGGCGATAAGGTGCCGGATATTGATTTGAACTTTTCCGGTGATTATCAACCGATCGCCCATAACTATATCAAGGTCATGTTTGGTGAGGATCACAGTTTCCGGGCCGGAACAATCGGTACGGTTGCTGACAAAACGGCTTATGGTTATGTCAAAGCTTATGAACGTGACACTGGCCAGCAACTGCGCGGAGCCGAAATCGATCGGCTGGCACAAGGCGATACGGGGGTTAAACGGACAACCGGGCAACATCCTGCCGGCATTCTAATCGTCCCGGCTGATATGGATATTTACGACTTTACCCCGATCCAGTATCCGGCTGACGATCAAAACGCCGCCTGGATGACGACCCACTTTGATTTCCATTCGATTCATGACAACATTTTGAAAATGGATGTGCTGGGCCATGATGATCCGACCATGATCCGCATGTTGCAAGATTTATCCGGAGTTGAGCCGAAGTCAATTCCGACTGATGACCCTGGTGTGATGGCGCTTTTCTCTGGCACTGAAAGTCTCGGGGTTACCCCTGAACAGATCAACTCGAAAATGGGCACACTGGGCATTCCTGAATTCGGTACTCGGTTTGTCCGCGGCATGCTCGAAGAAACCAAACCGACAACCTTCAGCGAATTACTTCAAATCTCCGGTCTTTCACATGGTACCGACGTGTGGTTAGGTAATGCCGAGGAATTGATCAAGCAGGGCATTGTCACGTTAAAAGAAGTCATCGGCTGTCGTGACAACATCATGATGGACTTGATTCATTGGGGCATGGATGACTCGATGGCTTTTAAGATTATGGAACACGTACGTAAAGGGCGCGGGATTCCGGATGATTGGCAAAAAACCATGCGGGAAAATGAAAATGTGCCGGACTGGTACATCGATTCCTGCTTGAAGATCAAGTATATGTTCCCGAAGGCCCATGCTACGGCTTATATTTTGATGGCGTTACGAATTGCCTGGTTCAAGGTTCATTATCCGCTGGTGTACTACACGGCTTACTTCTCCGTGCGGAAGACTTTGACCTGGCCGCGATGAGCCACGGCAAAGAAGCGGTTAAGGCCGCCATGAAGGAAATCACTGACAAAGGGATGGATGCTTCGACGAAAGAGAAGCAACTCCTGACCGTGCTGGAGATTGCCAACGAATGTCTGGAACGCGGCTTCAAGATTAAAATGATTGATGTCACTAAGTCTGATTCGCATGATTTTCTGATTCAAGATGATCACACGATTCTGGCGCCGTTCCGTGCGGTTCCGGGGTTGGGCGATAACGTTGCGAAACAGATTGTTGCTGCCCGCGAAGAGAAACCGTTCCTGTCTAAAGAAGATCTTGCCAATCGTGGTAAAGTCTCCAAGACACTGATTGATTACATGACTACCAACCATGTGCTAGACGATTTACCAGACGAGAACCAACTCTCGCTTTTTGACGGATTATTTTAAATTGTCAGGCAATATGATGGTGGCATAACCTAAAAGTAGCAAAATCATGTGAAGTTGGTAGTGACGCTTACTACCACAACGGACTGCCTGTTTGCAAGTGGCGGCTATCTATGGTATTGTAGCAATAGTAAAGTAAGGTTCTGGCGGTGAGTGAGCAGCGATGCTCACTCTTTTTATTGGCGAACGTCATGATGTTTGTCTGGCAACCGTTAGAATCAAAAGTCTTGAGTGAACAATAAAGGAGGCGGTGGCTTGAGTACGCAATCGGTTGTTGAAACCGTGACCGCTTTGGTCAAACCGATTTTGGACGACCATCATTTTTACCTCACGGATGTCGAATTTGTGAAGGAAGGCGGCGGCTGGTACTTGCGGGTGTATATCGACAAGCCAGGTGGCATCACACTGGATGAATGTGTGTTGGTCAGCGAAGCTTTGTCCGAGAAACTGGACAGTATGGACCCGGATCCGATTCCGCAACAATACTTCCTTGAAGTGTCCAGTCCAGGTGCCGAGCGACCGTTGAAACGTGAGATGGATTATGAGCAGGCAGTCGGCGACTACATTCATGTCTCGCTATTCAAGAAGCTGGACGGTAAGAAAATCTTCGAAGGTACTTTGAAAGATCTGAAACCTGACCAGTTGACATTAACGGTTAAAGATAAAAGCCGCAAATTCGATCAGGTCATCGACCGAAAATTGATCGCTTCTGCACGGTTGGCGATCGAATTCTAGTGGAGGTAAGAAAAGCATGTCAAAGGAAATGATCCAAGCACTTGACGCCTTAGAGCAAGAAAAAGGCGTTAAGAAAGAGGTTGTGATCGAAGCTTTGGAAGCCGCACTGGTTTCCGCGTATAAGCGTAATTACAATCAGGCGCAAAATGTCGATGTGGAATTTGATCCTAAACAAGGCGACATCCATGTCTATGCTGTCAAAGAGGTAACTGATGAAGTTTTTGATTCGCGACTGGAAGTAAGCCTCAAGGAAGCTTTGGCAATCAATAAGGCTTACGAAATCGGCGACAAAATCAAATTCGAAGTCACCCCGAAGGACTTCGGACGAATCGCTGCCCAAACTGCCAAGCAGGTGATTATGCAGCGTGTGCGGGAAGCCGAACGCAGTATTGTCTATGATGAGTATTCTCAGTATGAAGATGAAATTTTACAAGGGGTCGTCGAGCGGCGCGATAATCGGTTCATCTACGTTAACTTAGGTAAGATCGAAGCCGTTTTAGGCCGCCAAGATCAGATGCCAAACGAGAAGTATGAGGCACACGATCGCATCAAGGTTTATGTGACCAAGGTCGAAAATACCAGCAAAGGCCCGCAAGTCTTCGTTAGTCGAACGCATCCGGGCTTGGTTAAACGCTTGTTTGAGCAAGAAGTTCCGGAGATTTTCGACGGTACGGTTGAAATTGTCAACATTGCGCGTGAACCTGGCGATCGGACGAAGATTGCGGTTCGGGCGACTAATGATGCTGTCGATGCTGTCGGCACAACGGTTGGCCCGCGCGGTGCTCGGGTGCAGGCGGTAGTCAATGAGTTGTCAGGCGAAAATATGGATGTTGTTCAATGGGAAGAAGATCCTGCCGATTACATCGCCAATGCCTTGAATCCGGCCCAGGTCATCGCGGTTCAGTTCAACGATGAAGATAATGACCGTTCGGCAACCGTGATCGTTCCTGATTATCAGCTGTCACTGGCCATCGGTAAAAAAGGTCAAAATGCGCGGCTTGCCGCAAAGTTGACTGGTTATAAGATCGATATTAAGCCAGAATCCGAAGTTGAATTCGTGGATGACGATGAGTTGTCAGAGGCGGAAGCTGAAGCAGCAGAGGCGTCAGATGATCAGGTCGACAACACCGAGGCAGCTAGCGATGAACCAACCGAAGCCGAACAATCGGATGACACATCCGAGGCAACACCGGTCACCCCAAACGCTGATGACCAGTCACAGGCATAAGGAGGCGAGCCATGAAAAAGCGTAAGATTCCAATGCGCAAGGACTTGCTAAGCAATACGATGATGCCCAAAAAAGAACTTGTTCGCATCGTTAAGAACAAGGAAAATGTTGTTGCAATCGATCCGACTGGCAAAGCAGCAGGACGGGGCGCATATGTAGCGTTGAATCCTGATGCTGTGAAACAGGCCAAGGGAAAGAAACTGATTGACGCAGCCTTCGGTATCACCATTGACCCGACCTTTTATGATGATCTTTTTGCTTATGTCGATCACCAAAAGGCGCGTCAGGAACTATTCGGCAAGTAACCATGCAAAAACAAGCCGTTTTGAATTTATTGGGATTGGCCCGCCGCGCCAGTCGCTTAACCACCGGTGACCAACTGGTGTTAGGAGTGATTCGTTCCGGTGATGCAAAGCTGGTGTTTGTCGCCAGTGATGCAAGTGCCAATACCCGCAAGAAGTTTTCCGATAAAAGCAGCTACTATAAAGTTCCTTTGGTGACAGTATTCTCCAAAATGGACTTATCACAGGCTATCGGTAGTGATCGTTCAATCATTGCCGTGGCAGATGCAGGCTTCGCCAAGAAGATGCAAGAGCTGCTCACCTAAATTGCAGGGAGCGTGAAGAAATGGGCAAAAAACGCGTTTATGAATTTGCCAAAGAAATGCACGTCGATAATAAAGACGTGATCGATATCGCCAAGAACTTGGGTATCGAAGTCAAGAATCACATGTCCTCGATCGATCAAGATCAGGAAGCAAAAATCAAAGGGGTGTTGAGCAAGTCTTCAGCAGCTAAAACACCTTCAACATCCGCGGCTGCTAAACCGACCAAGTCAGCAGCGTCTACAAGTGCTAAAGATAATCAGCATGCAGCTGCAGAAAAACCGACCCGGCATGAGCATAAGCCGGCACGGTCCAACAAAACTGCTGACGGTAAAATCATTTTAAGTAAGTCAACGATTTTGCGGCCACGGGGCACCCAGACAGCGCATAAGTCCGGGAATCACAACCGCGGTGTCGAGCAACCGGCAGCGGCTGCTAAGACAGGAAACCGGAACACCAATCGCAGCAACAATAACAACCGTTCTGCGAATAACAATCGGCCGAATGATCGCAATCGGCGCGATCGTAATCGCCGGTTTGACAACCAGCGTGTGACCGGCCCAATGCCACGTGCCGGCCGCCCGACCGCAGCTAACGGTAATCCGCGTCCGGTCGCCGGAAATGGCGGGAAATTCGTCAAGCCGGAATCCGAACGGAAACAGCCAAAGCGTCAACAAGAAGCTAAACCGGCTGTAGCGAGTAAACGTCCTGAACGCTCTGAATCGACTCGTGCAAAACAGCGGCCACAGACGGAACAACGGCCGCAACGGACAGAACAGCGTCCTCGCACCGAACAACCAGCTGCAAAAACCAATCAACGCTTTACAAAACCGGCTGCCGTTACGCCAGCTGCCAAACCAGCAACGGTCGGCAGTCAGGACAACCGCAATAGTCGGCGCGGTGGTGGGAATAACAACTTTGGTCGCGGCAACAGCTTTGGGAATCGCAACGGGTTTAACCGCAACAGCAACCGGCGCAACAAGAAGAACAAGCGCCGTCAGCAGAGCCAGCCGAAGAAGGAAATGCCACAGCGCAAAGAGCGGCCGTTACCAGAAGTCTTGAATTATGAAGTTGGGATGAATGCTCAGGAACTGGGCAAGATTCTTCATCGTGAACCAGCTGAATTAATCAAGAAACTGTTTATGTTGGGCGTGATGGTCAACCAGAACCAGAGTCTGGACAAAGATACCATCGAACTTTTGGCTACCGATTATGGTATTGACGCGAAGGAAAAGGTTCATGAAGACATTTCCGATTTGGACAAAGTGTTCGAAGAAGAAAACAAGAGCCAAGACAACTTGCAGCCACGGCCGCCAGTTGTGACGATCATGGGGCACGTTGACCATGGTAAAACAACCTTGCTGGACAAGTTACGGCATACGCACGTGACTGAAGGCGAAGCCGGTGGCATTACGCAGCATATTGGCGCGTATCAGGTTAAATTACGCGATCGGTTGATTACGTTCCTTGATACTCCGGGGCATGCGGCCTTCACCAACATGCGGGCGCGCGGTGCCGATATTACCGATATTGTTGTCCTTGTGGTTGCTGCTGACGATGGTGTGATGCCGCAAACGATTGAAGCGATTCATCACGCCCAGGCTGCCAAGGCGCCGATCATTGTGGCGGTCAACAAAATCGATAAACCAGGTGCTAATCCGGAACACGTCATGGAGCAATTGACCGAATATGGGCTGATTCCAGAAGACTGGGGCGGCGACACGATTTTTGTCAAAATCTCAGCTAAATTCGGTAAGAACATTGACGAATTATTGGAAATGATCTTACTGGAAGCGGATGTGCTCGAATTGAAGGCTAACCCTGATCAGCGAGCTGTCGGTACGGTCATCGAAGCACGTTTGGATAAAGGTAAGGGACCGGTTGCAACGGTTTTGGTTCAACAAGGGACCTTGCATACCGGCGATCCGATTGTTGTCGGAAATACCTTTGGCCGTGTACGTGCCATGACCAACGATCATGGTCGCCGGGTCAAGGATGCGTTGCCATCCATGCCAGTCGAAATTACTGGGCTTAACGACGTGCCTCAATCCGCTGATAAGTTCGTTGTCTTTGCGGATGAACGGACTGCACGGGCTGCCGGTGAAGAACGGGCAAAACGGGCTCAAGAAGAAGAACGTAAGAACACGACCCATGTCACTTTGGATAATCTGTTTGAAACAATGAAAGAGGGTCAACTCAAAGAAGTTGACGTCATCATTAAGGCGGATGTCCAAGGATCTGTTGAAGCTTTGGCAGGTAGTCTTGAGAAGATTGAAGTCAAAGGCGTTCGGGTCAACATTATCCACCAAGCAGTTGGTGCGATTAATGAAAGTGATGTGACACTGGCTGCAGCAAGTAATGCCATCATCATTGGCTTCAATGTTCGGCCGACAGCAATGGCTAAGGCGCAGGCGGAACAAGATGATGTTGATATTCGCTTGCACAGTGTCATCTACAAGGCAATCGAAGAAGTCGAGTCTGCGATGAAGGGTATGCTGGAGCCAACTTATGAAGAGAAGGTTATCGGTACGGTCACCGTTCGTGAAACGATTCCGGTTTCCAAAGTCGGCACGGTTGTCGGTGGTTACGTTGACTCCGGGTATATTACCCGCGATGCCGGCGTTCGCCTCATCCGTGATGGTATTGTCAAGTATGAAGGCAAACTTGGTTCACTTCGTCGGTTTAAAGATGATGTCAAGCAGGTTCGCCAAGGCTTTGAACTCGGGCTGACCATTGAGAATTATAATGATATTAAAGTCGGTGATCAGATCGAGGCCTTTACAATGGAAGAAGTACCGGTTAAGTAAACAGTGTACGGAAGTCATTTAAGGGAAAGGCGTTTGCTGGCTGTGAAAAGTTGACGAACGCTCCACCATAACGCGTTCGCCGGCGCAGAAGCCTGCGTGTAAGGACCTTGGTCGCAATGGCAAAGAGCGCCATCACGCCCAAGGCCACTTACACTTCGGCTTCTAAGCGCGCCGGCTCA
>ENA-UOTV01000016-UOTV01000016.1-synthetic-metagenome-genome-assembly--contig:-NODE-16-length-12127-cov-4.487492_pt1 | contig 12127 bp, 11 predicted proteins | sample MGYA00238142_ERZ746979 | MGnify/ENA primary metagenome ERZ746979 (study PRJEB28755, sample SAMN02352511) | synthetic metagenome | study: EMG produced TPA metagenomics assembly of the Artificial... | reverse complement strand
TTCGGTCAACCCATAGAACTGGGTATTAACGGTGATATTCAGGCCAGCTAGGTTGCCATCTTCATAATGTGCCTGAGCGGTAATCCCCGCCAATGTCGGGAAGAACCCTTTTACCTGATTCGTAAAACTGGAAAAATCATTTGAAACGGTACTGTTAATCGCCTTGTGATCGCCGACTACCGGCAAAACCTCATTTTGCTGATTAAGTTTCTTCCATGAACCGATATCGGTGCCGTTTTTACTGGTGGCATGTTCGACATAAACACCGCCGACCAGACTATCCTGTTCCGCATTTTTATAAATGCCGACCACAATTGGAATATCATCCGGCACTTTTTCCATTTTGCGTAAACGGGCGACGACTTTTGCCGCAATCGCTTCGCCTTGCTTTTTGATGGTTTCATCGGAGATTTCTGTCTGATATTGGGCGCCATATTCCGTCTTGGTATAATAGTCGACCTTGTTCATGCCTAACGCAATCGCAATCCCGCCTAACTTCATGCTATTGCCATCCTGCAGCATGAAATCCTGCTCCAAAATTTGCTGCAAGTAAATGGGATTACGGGTATCAGGATCCTTTTTCCCATTATCAGGCGGATTTAGGCCTTCAGCATTGGATTTTGATTCACGTTTCAGCCAACTTCTGGCGGTGGCGGTGCTTAAGAGCTGCCCTTCTTCAAAAGAATACTTATCAGTCGGGAACTGGTTCTTGGCTAACGTCTGCAAGCCACTTTCCATACTCTTGATATTGAAGGTGTTGTCGCCTTGGTCATTTTGCTGCAGCGTCAAACCACGTGCACTGCTCGTCTGATAACGGCCGTTCTTGATAACCCCTTGATACATACTGTTATCAACTGTCCCCGTTGTCTGGTAGCTTCCTGTTTTAGTGCCGCCTGTACTGCTGCTATTACTGTCTAGATTCAACTTGCCACACGCTGCTAGCAGCATAATCGCACCGGTCAGTAAGGTTAACGTCAAAAATTTCTTCATTGATGAAGTTCCTCAATTCTTCAAGTTCGCCAACAATTCTGTTTCATCCATCGTCGGAACATTTAATTTCTGGGCTTTCGTCAGCTTACTGCCAGCTGCTTCACCGACAATCACCAAATCCGTTTTCTTTGAAACCGATCCGGTAACTTTGGCGCCTAATTTTTCAAGCTGTTTCGTCAGATCCGGGCGGGAAAACTCTGCAAATTTACCTGTGATGACCACGGTTTTCCCGGAAACAAAGCTATCTTTTACCGCGGACTGCGTCGGACCGGTATAACGTAGGTTGACTCCTGCAGAACGCAATTGATCGATCAGCTTTCGTACCGTATCAGTCTTGAAATAGGTCACAACGGCTTCGGCAATAGTCGGCCCAATATTAGGAATCTCCGCAATGTCTTCCTGACTGGCAGCCATCAGGTGATCCAAGTCGCCAAAATGTTCCGCAAGAATTCGCGCGGCTTTCCCGCCAACGTGACGAATCCCCAATCCAAAGATTAGGCGTTCCACGGAATTTTGCCGACTGTTATGAATCGCACTTAATAAATTATTAATTGATTTTTCTTTGAATTTGTCCAGCTGAGCCAGATCGGTTGCAGTCAGGCGGTAGAGATCGGCGACATCCCGCACCAGGTGTTTGGCCTGCAGCTGCGCAATGATTTTAGGACCCAACCCGTCAATGTTCATGGCGTTACGCGAAGCAAAATGCGTCAGCTGCTCCTGCATTTGTGCCGGACACATCGGATTAATGCACCGCAACGCCACTTCATCATCGAGGTGCACTAGTTTCTGACCGCACGACGGACATTTTTCCGGAATTGGTGTCGGTGGCGTATTCGCCGGGCGTTTGGCAACCAGCACCCGCGAAACTTCCGGAATAATGTCGCCAGCTTTATGCAGCATGACCGTATCGCCAATCCGGATATCTTTATCATGAATCATGTCCGCATTGTGCAGGGTTGCCCGCGAAACCGTCGTCCCCGCAAGTTGAACCGGATCCATCACCGCGGTTGGCGTGACAACACCGGTTCGACCGACTGTCCAGACGATTTCATGGATCACTGTCTCGGCTTCTTCAGGCGGAAACTTATACGCAATTTCCCACCGCGGCACTTTAACGGTATTACCTAACTGGGCTTGCAGCGCCAAATCATTGACCTTTAAAACAATCCCGTCAATTCCGTACGGCAACGCATCGCGATCGCTTGTGTACTTAGTAATGTACGCATCAATCGCCTGCATATCACTGGCAACTTCTGAACTGGGATTGGTGGTAAAGCCCAAGTCATGCATAAACGCAATCGCTTCATGTTGCGTTTTCACGTTAAACCGTTCAGGATCAATCAACGTGTAAATGAACGTGTCCAGTTCCCGACCGGCCGTGACGCGCGGATTCAGCTGACGCAAGGAGCCCGCGGCCGCATTACGCGGATTGGCGAATGGCGGATTGCCTTCAGTTTCCTGCCGGGCATTCAATTTGGCAAACGCCGCTTTAGGCATATAGCATTCACCGCGTACTTCGAGTGACAACGGCTCCTTCAGGGTTTTCGGCACCGAGTCGATGGTCAACACATTCTTGGTCACATCTTCGCCAATGTTACCATCGCCGCGCGTCGAACCTTGGACCAATTTGCCATCTTCATAAATAAGCGATAAGGCAAGTCCGTCGATTTTTAACTCCACATTGTAATCAACCGGATGCCCAACATTAGCCTGCATGCGCGCATCCCATTCGCTAAGTTCTTCAAATGAAAAGACATCGCCCATCGACAACATAGGGATCGGATGCTGAACTTTGGCAAAATCCGAGTTGATCACATCGCCAACCTGTTGCGTCGGCGAATCGGGGGTGACCAGTTTAGGAAATGCCGCTTCTAACGCCTGCAAGTCACGATAATGATCGTCATAAACATTATCCGTTACGGTCGGTGCGTCTTTGGTGTAATACTCCAGACGCCATTGATTTAATTGCTTGCGCAGCTTGGCGACTTCCGCCTCGGCTTCTTCAAGCGTAAATTGAGCAGCTGGTTTTGTTAACACGGCGAGCCTCCTTGAACACCATACTTCATCCTCACGAGCCTATCATTAAGATTCAATTTTCTTGATCGGGGCAAACGCGGCTAGCAACCGCTTGATGCCCATCGCTTTAAAGGCAATGTCCAATTCTTGATCATCGCCCGTTCCGGTGACCTTGACGACGGTACCCGTTCCCCACTTACGATGCGTCACCTTGTCGCCAGCTTCCCAACTGGTTTTCCCTGCGCCGGTTGTCGGTACCGGTTTAACCGTCACCGGCGTTGCGGCGGTCTCGGCATGGCGGCTATACGGCGAACTAAATGCCCGATCGGTCCGGTTAATAAACGGAATATCGCTTTTCGGCTGATTGCCGCCAACGACTTCAAGCAAGTCCGGATCGATTTCTTCAATAAAACGACTAGCCGGATTATTTTGTCGCTGGCCGTATAGCATTCGGGCATAGGCATTGGACAGATACAGCTTCTGCTTGGCGCGCGTGATGCCGACGTATGCGAGACGCCGCTCTTCCTCAAGCTCGCCTTCGTCCATAGCCGCCCGACTCAGCGGGAAGAGTCCTTCTTCCATGCCAACCAAAAAGACAACCGGAAATTCCAGTCCTTTAGCCGCATGCAACGTCATTAAGGTAACTTCCTGGGCATCTTCTTCTACTTCGTCCTGATCCGACAGCAGCGCCAACTCAGCCAGAAAGTCGACGAAAATATCGCTGTCCTCATTTTCCGGCTGATAGCGTTCGTCAAATCCTTGCGTCACCGATAGCAGTTCTTCAAGGTTTTCAATCCGAGTATCGGCTTCCATCGTGTGTGCTGCCCGCAACGCATCCAGATAGCCACTTTCATCCAGAATAGCCTGCATCATGTCCGTAACATTCAAATCTTTGCGGCGGGTGCCGAGTTCCTGAATCATTTTGCCAAACTTCGCCAGATTACCGCGCGCTTTGCCAGAAATGGGACTGAGTTCGGCATTGGCTGCTGCTTCCAACAACGACCACCCGTGCTGGCTGGCAAATGCTTCCAGCTTTTCGACACTGGTATTGCCAATGCCACGCTTAGGTTCGTTAACAATCCGCGTGAAGCTCATATCATCTGCAGGATTGACAACTAAACGAAAATACGCAAGCGCATCCCGAATTTCCTTACGATCGTAGAATTTGTGGCCGCCTACCATTTTGTAAGGAATATTGGACTTGACGAATGCTTCTTCAATCGCACGCGACTGGGCATTTGTTCGATACAAAATCGCAAAATCACCATAGTGGCGATGATGCTCGGCCATTTCTTCTTCGATACGTCGAATGACGAAAATCGCCTCGTCAGTTTCACTTTGGGCGCGATAATACGTGATTTTGTCACCTTTGCCATTCTCGGTCCACAACGTCTTCACCTGCCGATTCAGATTATTCTTAATCACGTCATTGGCCGCACTTAAAATGGTCTTCGTGGAGCGATAATTCTGCTCAAGTAAAATCACACGGGCCTTAGGGAAATCCTTTTTAAAATCCAAAATGTTCTGCATGTTGGCACCACGCCAGCCGTAAATGCTCTGATCCGCATCCCCGACAACGCAAAGATTGTGGTAACCTTCTGCCAGCATGTGCACGAGTCGATACTGGGCCTCGTTCGTATCCTGATACTCATCAACGTGAATATAACGGAACTTACGTTGATAAAACGCCAGTGTCTCTTTGTCCTTTTCAAATAACACGATGGTTTGCATGATCAGATCGTCAAAATCCAACGCCTGATCGCTACGGAGCCGTTTTTGATACTCCGCATAAACTTCCGCGACAATTTTGGTAAAGGGACTATTAGCCTGTTCGTCTGCATACGTCTGCGGATCGATCAAATCATTTTTGGCATTCGAAATGGCCCCCAGGATTGACTTGGGGTCGTAGCGTTTGGGATCCAAATTGAAATCCGCCAGAATGTGTTTAACCAACGTCAGCTGTTCAGCTGGATCGGCAATTGTAAAGGCGCGATTATAGCCAAGTTTGTCGATATCTCGCCGTAAAATTCGGACGCAAAGTGCATGGAAGGTCGAGACCCAGATATCCCGGGCAATTTCGGGATCAACGAGTTTCCCTACCCGTTCACGCATCTCACGAGCCGCTTTATTCGTGAAGGTGATGGCAAGGATGTTCCATGGATTAACGTTTTTTTCTTCTACCAAATAAGCAATCCGGTGCGTTAACACCCGGGTCTTGCCGGAGCCGGCACCTGCCATAATTAAAACCGGTCCTTCGGTGGCCAGTACTGCCTCAGCCTGCTTATCGTTCATACCCTTTAATGCGGCATCCATTACCATTTAACGAATCGTCCTTTCAGAAAAACCAAGTGAAAAATTCCTTGACCTATTGTACCAAACTTTGGGCCTAAGCGTGAGTGCCGGCAAGATACGATATCAGCCAAAACAGGCGGTATTTAATGCTTACTTTAGATTCTCGCTTGTCCTGAAATTTCCGTCATTCGTTGTTATTGCATATTCATTGCGTTGACAGGTCACTCTGATACACTTAAAGAAAGCAGTCAGAGAAACAGTGATTCAAAAAAGGTGGTTCTATGAAAAAAGTTTGGGTGGGGTTGGGACTTTTATTATTACTGTTGGCCGCCGGTTGCGGTGTTCAACGGCATGCAACTAAATCCAGTCGCGCATCGACATCCGCAAGTTCGCGCCAAGTAAGTGCTTCACAGAAGGCATCATCGGTACCAAAGACGCCGTTAGCTAAATTGAAGGCTCGCTCAAAAGATACATTGGTTTATGCACCTTTTGGCGACAGCCTTTCTGTCGGGCTTTTTGCAGATAAAAAAGCCAGTCGCTTCACTTCGCTTTTTGCTCAGCAGTTGGGGCAATTAACCGGCAAAACCGTTACTGAGGCAGGCATTGCCGAAGTCGGTAAAACTGCCACGAATCTCGGCGTCCCGGCGTTGTCAAGCTTAGTGGCGCAGCAGCCGGACGTAGTGACGATCGAGTTTGGCACCAATGATGCTGTGGGAGGCGCGTCCACCTCAGCGCTCAGTGCTTACCGCCAAGCCCTCACAACCATTGTGACAACGCTGCAAGAAAAGACCACCGCCCAATTGATCCTCATGACAACTTGGTCGCCGAACAACGGGCCGTATGCCGCCGCGGATTTGCAATTTGACGCTGTTGTCAAAGAGATCGGCCGTTCTCACCATGTGCCGGTGGCTGACTTGGCGACGATCTGGCAAGGCCATGATGATGTAACCGGCCCGGCTGGCACCGCCATTCCCGACTTTGCGGCTAATGGTCCGCGCGACACGTTTCATCCTAATCAAAAGGGGCATGATCAAATCGCTGCCCTACTCATCAAAACTTTGGAGGAATGATCCATGCAAGCATCTTTAAAATTTTGTCCTAACTGCGGTCAACCGATTGGCCCTGATGATGACTTTTGTCCAAACTGCGGCTTTGATTTGCGTGCTGCGCGACAACAGGCGCAAAGCACAAGTCAAAAAGAAGCAGCCAATTCACAATCGTCACCTGCCACTCCTTCACCCATCGCTTCTTCCACAACGGCTACTGCCGAACGTCGCCGCCCACCACGATCACCACGGCGCTGGCTGCTCGTAACCGGGATTGCCGTGATCTTAATACTGGGAATCGCTTATTTTGCTGGTGCGACTTATTACAGTCAGGATCGGCAAGTCACCGAGCTGGCCGAAGAAATGACCAGTGGGGATGCCGATGATATGGCGGAAGTCGCGGTAGCCAGCGATGGCACGGCGTTGCACGAGGACGATTTGAAGCCCCTTGCGCAACTTATCAAAAACCGCAGTGATCGCAGTCTTCTGCATAGTATGATTATGGCTAAGTCGACCAGCGGCACAGTTCAGATTGTCAAGGCAGGCCATGAGCTGCTTATTTTTCCAAAATATAAAGTCAAATTAGGGACCGCCGATGCTGTCGTCAAAACCAACCTTAAAAATGCCACACTCACTTTGAACGGCACGCCAGCGCAAGCCAAAGCGCATGACGGCCAATATATCATCACCGGCCAACTACCAGGCGTCTACACGCTTAAACTCAGCGGCACGCATGACGGCTCAACCAAAGATTTCACGCGGGAAGTTGTGATCCCGCTAAAAGGTCAAGCATCGGATTTAACTTTAGATGCGGCAACGGCTTCCTCCAGTACCACATCTTCCAGTACCACCGCATCGCAAAATTCACATCCAGACAGCAATACCCACGACGATGACAACGATGACGATTATGATGACAATGGCGTCACGAAAACAACCCGCCAGTATCCTTCCGACACGTCAAAACGCAACGACAATCATTCCACCAGTGGCATTGTTGGGCGCTGGGAATCAGGCGACCGGGCAACGTTCACTTTTAATAGCGATGGCACTTATACAGCGGCCAATAACGGCACACCAAGCAATGGTAAGTGGGAAGTCGTTTATCGTGACGGCAATGTCTTCAACATTAAATTCACCAAGTCTGATGGCGGCAGTGTCGTTGAACCCTTTGCACTTGATGATGAAGATCTGATCGAAACCAATCTCAAAATTAAATGGGAACGCGATGACTGATTTGTCCGCATCCCCTTTGTCATTGATGCCATGGTGTTATACTAATGGCAGTATCCGAATTTAATTCGTTAGGAGGCGGATCGTATGACATCAGATAAGTGGCGGCCATTAGTGGTCACGTTAATCGTCATTGCCGCCATCTTTGCCGCCCTGTTTATTTTGGAAGTCTTTAACAATGGCGGTGGCATGGGAACAGCCCACGGCAGCATGATGCGCGGCATTTCGTCCTGGCACATGGGCGGTTGCATGCGCTAGATGTTTGCATTTTGATAGCTTCATTGATGCCCCTGTTTGTGCATATGCACAGCAGGGGTTTTTATGTGGCGCTGAGCGTGAGTCGGCGCGCTTAGAAGTCGGAGTGCAAGTGGCCTTGGTCGCAGACTTCTGCGCCGGAGAGCGCGTTATAACATCCCCCAAAAAATAAATAACTTGCCTAAGCAAACATATGTTCGTATAATGATAAACAGAGGTGATCTTCATGGCCTATGATTATCCACACGAACCGCATCGGGTCATTTTTTTGATTGACAATAAGTCCTTTTACGCCTCAGTCGAAAGCATTGAGCGTGGACTTGATCCGCTCAAAACCATCCTAGTTGTGATGTCTGAACAGGAGAACACCAACGGCGGACTCATTTTAGCGACTTCGCCTATGGCCAAAAAAATGTACGGTCTCAAAAATAATGTCAGTCGCCAGCGCGATCTGCCCAACGAACCGCATCTGATTGTCGTTCCGCCACGCATGAACCTCTACATTCAGAAAAATCTGGCCATTAACGATATTTTTCGTCAATTTGTCGCCGATGAAGATTTATGGCCCTACTCAATCGATGAATCCATCCTTGATATGACCCATACTTGGCGACTGTTTGGAAAAACACCAGAGGCAGTTGCCAAGCTCATTCAATCGACTGTTCAACAGCAGCTAGGTCTGCGGACCACGGTCGGGATCGGTGAAAACCCGGTGCAAGCCAAAATTGCCCTTGATGTTTATGCCAAACACAGTCCTGATTTGCTTGGCATCATCAAGTATGCGACGGTCCCGAACACCATCTGGAAAATTAACGAGATGACCGATGTCTGGAGTATCGGTCACCGCACAGCAGCGCATTTAGCGCGCATGGGCATTACGAACATGTACGAACTCGCCCATGCGAATCCCTATGCCTTAAAACAGGAAATGGGTATTATCGGCACTCAGCTGTTTGCAACCGCTTGGGGCGTTGATCGCACCAAAATCAGCAAGCGCATCGTGACCCGCCAGCCAAGTATCGGTAATTCCCAAGTGCTTCCGCGCGACTATAGCAATCAATTCGAAATCGAAATTGTCATCAAAGAAATCGGTGAACAGGTCGCAGCCCGCTTACGCCATCATCATAAACGTGCCGGTGAGCTTTCACTGGGTATCGGATTTTCATATGCAGAAAGCCAGCAAGACGGTCGGTCCGGCTTTACGCAAGCAAAGCGGATTCTGCCGACCAATCGCAACACCGACATTGTTGCAGCGTTGCGCGAGATTTTTCGAAAGAACTGGCATGGTGAAGTCATCCGTAACGTTGCCGTCTTCACATCCCGTCTGGCACCTGACACCGGCGAACAACTCAACTTTTTTGAACCGGTCGATCGCCAAATCAAGGCCACTGATCTGGAACGAACACTCGATACGATTCGCAGTCGCTTTGGTTTCAAGGCGTTGGTGTACGCCAAAAGCGCGATGCGTGGCGGCACAGCCATTCAGCGTGCATCACTGGTAGGAGGACACAATGGCGGCAATAGCTATGACTAAAGACCTTAAAATCATTGTGGAACGGTTAGCGCCACTATTTAAGCGCAAACGAAACACACGGTATTGGATCTCACTGGTGAATCAGACCTACACGCCAGCGTTTAACTTCTTTTTTAACATCCAACCCAAGGACCAGCGGCAGCGCTCGATCCCTTTGCATAGTCTGCACGGCTATGATCTTGCCCAGTTAGAGGCTTTCCTTGGTTTGTTACGCAAACAAACGCAATTAACCATTGAATTTGTCGGCTTTGAAGACATGCGCTGGCCGCAAACCAACCGAGTTATTCAACGACGTGCCCGTCTTGATGAATGATGCCCTACTTGGCAGTCTGACTGCGTGCCTACTACAGCTAAAAACTGAATATTGGGTCCAAGAAAAAAGCCGGTCTCAGACAACAAGACCGACTTTTCATCATGATTAGCACTAATTGATCGATGCCACCATCAGACGATTGATCAAATTAATAGGCAATCGTATAAGAGTGGCGTTCATCAAGCACAAAGGCCTCAGCCATCTCGGGGCCATGCTGGGCAAGAATCTGATCCGCTAGATAAGCCTGAAGATCTTCATGGAAGTAGGTTTCAAACCCAAAACTCCACGCCTGCACCAAATGTTTACCTTGGCGCCGTCCGGCCTTAAAGTTCTCATAAATTGCGTGGTAAATGGAACGACCCGTTAACCGGACGCTTACTGGCAAGACAATACGTTGATTGCCATGCCGGAAACGCGCATTAACCGTCCGAAAAGTCATGAAGCGAATAATGAGCAAAACACTTGGAATCATAATGCTTAAGCCCACTAGTGCGACAAAAATGATGCTCAAAACAAAGCCAACAGCACTAACTGCCATGGCGCCGGAAATCACGACGCTTAGGCCAATCACAAACAAAATCAGTAACAACGCTGGAAATAAAGCAACGCCAGCGACTAAAACCCAGAGCAACAATTTAATTGCTATTTTCATAAAGCCTCCAAAAACATGCTGTTTATTCAATGGAAATCAGGTGCACATCACTGACACCGCGAATGCCGCCAAGTTTAGTAGCGAGATCATCGAGGGTTCGTTGAAGCGCCGAAATATCAAATGATATAACGACACTTGCCCAGTTGTGGATCGGAATATTCTGGTTAATGGTCACAATGCTGGCTTGAGCTTGTGACATCACAGTCAAAACTTCCGACAAAATGCCGCGATCGTGATGAAGCATCAATGAAATGACCGCCTTACGTGATGCCATTTCATGATCTGGTAAAAACACATAGTCCTTGTATTTGTAATAAGTGCCGCGGGAAATGCCAACTCGCTTAACCGCTTCGCTCACCTGTTTAACTTCGCCATTTTGGAGCAATGCCCGCGCGGCAATCACTTTGCCGACCACGTCCGGAAGAATCGAACTGTCAACAATATAAAACTGCTTCACGCGAATCCCCCCAAAATGAACCGACTGCCAGTATGCGCTTCTCACCGACAGACATCCGTTCGAATATGTTCATATTGTAACAGTCATTGCCACTTCTGAAAAGCAATCGTCAAATTGTAAAAGATTTGACATGTTTTCAGGAAAATAAGCTCTCTTTACTTATAACACTTCGCCAAGCGCTGTCAATTCCACTTTAGGTAATCTCCGTTATAGCTCGATAGCTGCACCTATTTCATCAATGAACCTTTAAACGTCTGCTATTTTGCAGTAGGCTGATGGTGTCTTTGAAGGGAAAAGCATGAGGGGGCTTTTGAATGAAGATGCGGCAACCGTATCATTTATCTTGGCAATTACTGACAGTGGCAATCATCATCGCGTTTATAGCGTTTGTCGAATACTGGCCGCACCTGAGTGATGACGCGTTAATGGGCAGCGGGCTCATCAGTGGTGGACTTTGTATCGGTGCATTACATATGGCGCACCACGTCACCGACACGTCCAAAAGTCACAAGAAAAAGTAACACCTCTTGCCAGACAAAATGAGCTGCGGTTTTAACCGCAGCTCATCACTGTTAACGCCTGATGTTACTCCAATGTTTCAGCTAAAAAAGGATGCGCGTAATTGACTTTTCCGCGCACGCTAGCCAAAACGCCGGGGACCAGCTCCTTAATGAGATGGTCTTCGGCCACGATCGGAAACGGTGGCTCGAGTCGATAGTTTGCGGCCTTGCGAAAGCCGATGCGGCCGAAGAACTGCCGATCGCCGATGACGCTGACAAAATCGCGACGTAGATCTGTGGCCCGCATATCGAGCTCCGAAACAATCGCCATCCCTAATCCACTGCCTTGATAATCAGGTGCTACGGCCAAAGGGGCCAAGGCCACACCTTGCATATGGGCATCAGGCGTAATGGTGACTGCAGTCATCAATCCGTAACCGACTAAATGACCGTCGATGGTCGCCACCACTTCCAGCGCTGCATCATAATCAACGGTGCGTCGTAACTCAGCGAATAACGCTGCTTCTCCGTGATAGCCGCGCTTGCTGCCGCTAAATGCGGTTTGCAATAAGGCGTCTACCTCGGCAAAGTCGTTTTGCTGTATTCGTCGAATGGTCATAATTGTCTCCCTTTTGTTATAATAATTTTATTATACACGTTTTAACGTTTCGGTGACGTGCTGTTTCGATATCACTGCCATTTTTGAGGATGCGTTATTTATTTGGCTTAGTCTGCTGATCTGAGCCACTGGTGGTGTTGGCTGTCGAGTCTGGCTTGGTCGCAGCTGAATCGCCTGATGGCTTTGAACCGGTTTGCTTCTTTTGCTTAGGTGCCGTCTC
>ENA-UOTV01000014-UOTV01000014.1-synthetic-metagenome-genome-assembly--contig:-NODE-14-length-13114-cov-4.283330_pt1 | contig 13114 bp, 14 predicted proteins | sample MGYA00238142_ERZ746979 | MGnify/ENA primary metagenome ERZ746979 (study PRJEB28755, sample SAMN02352511) | synthetic metagenome | study: EMG produced TPA metagenomics assembly of the Artificial... | reverse complement strand
GATCTATTTTGATTGACTTTTACATTTGATTCGCGTATCTTAGCACTTGGTGTTTTGAATAACACTAAAAATGCTTAACAATGTTCGGCTTTTGCGAAAGGATGAATCCGATGAACAACGGCATGCAGATTTTTGATTATGAAGACATTCAAATGATTCCCAACAAATGTGTGGTGCGCTCACGCAAAGAGGTTGATACCAGTGTGAAATTCGGCCCACACACCTTTAAGATTCCGGTTGTTCCTGCCAATATGCAGACCATCATTGATGAACCTTTGGCGATCTGGCTGGCCGAACACGATTACTTCTATATTATGCACCGGTTTCAACCGGAACGGCGCATGGATTTTGTCCGTGACATGAAGAAGCGCGGCCTGATTGCTTCAATCAGTGTCGGCGTCAAAGATGAAGAATTTGATTTTATCGAAGCACTGGCAGCTAATGAATTGAGCCCGGACTATATCACCATCGATATTGCCCATGGTCATGCGCAAATTGTGATTGACATGATTCAACATATCAAACACTATCTGCCAAATGCCTTTGTGATTGCCGGCAACGTGGGTACGCCCGAAGCTGTCCGCGAACTCGAAAACGCCGGCGCCGATGCAACTAAAGTCGGGATTGGCCCCGGTAAAGTCTGCATTACCAAATTAAAAACCGGTTTTGGGACCGGCGGCTGGCAGCTGGCTGCCGTTCGCTGGTGCGCAAAAGCCGCCCGTAAACCGATTATCGCTGACGGCGGCATTCGCAACAATGGCGATATTGCCAAGTCCATTCGGTTTGGTGCAACCATGTGCATGATCGGCTCCTTGTTTGCCGGCCATGAGGAAACACCGGGCAAACACGTCACGATTGACGGCAAAGAATACCAGGAATATTACGGTTCCGCATCGGAATATCAAAAAGGTACCCACCATAACGTTGAAGGTAAGAAGATTCTTTTGCCGGTGAAGGGTAAGATCGGTGACACGTTAAAAGAAATGCAGGAAGATCTGCAGTCTGCTGTTTCCTATGCTGGTGGTCGCGACCTTGAAGCCTTAACCAAAGTTGATTACGTGATTGTTAAAAACTCAATTTTTAATGGTGACCAATACTAAAAACCTTACCTTTTGTAAGTATTGCGAGTCGACTGCGGCTGTGCTATGCTAAGTGGGTTGAACTGTTCGAATATAACCGTTAAAAAACAAACCACAAACAAGGAGTGATAGCATACATGGCTAAAAAGTCAAAGATTGCCAAAGAAAAAAAGATTGAAGCGACGATTGCCAAATACGCACCGCTGCGTGCCAAGTATAAGGCTGAGCACAATTATGCCGCATTGCAGGCGTTACCGCGAAATGCGTCCCCTGTTCGTGCCCATAGTCGTGATGAGCTTGATGGTCGGCCGCATGCTTACATGCGTAAATTCAAGATGTCGCGCTTGAACTTCCGCGATTTGGCCCATAAAGGTCAGATCCCCGGCGTTCGCAAGGCATCTTGGTAAAAAAAAGACACCTAGCTGGCTTGTCCCCCAAATCTTGGCGGAGCAAGCCGTGCTAGGTGTTTTTTTATGAGCGCGTTATGGAGAAACCGCTTAGGCTAATCCTGTGTTTCGTACAGCAAGGTCGTACCAACTTTAAAGGTCGGCCGGTGCGTAGGCTTGAGATAAATCGCGTTTTGCATCGGCTTATCTGCAGGTACATCCTGAAACAATAAGGTCACATGCCCGATTGCTTTCAGATTGCTAACGGCCAGTTGCCCGACATAGGTCATCGTAAAGGTTGTCTCGTCAATCGTTATCCGATCGCCTGCTTGAATCGAAAACTGCGCAAGTGATGCGGGGTCAGCAAATTGCTGAATCACGGCGACATCACGTAATGCGTCCGTTGCTTGCGGTCCAAACAAAATAATCATGGGATCCTTAGAGCTCAAGGCATCCTTACCTGTTGCTTTAAATTGCATATTAAAAGCCTCCGATTGTTTCACGTTTGCCAATCCAGAAATCGGCTAGAGAACGCGTTATAGCCAAAAATAATTATGATTGCATACATATTGGAAAAGCAGCCTTCATTGACCATAGCCTTCCAGTCACGATGCTTCGTATAGTAACCCGCTATTTTCGCTCAGGTCACACTTTATATCATAGCATAAGCAGTCAAAACATGCTATACTCAACATAAATTCGAAAGGAGCAATCGGTTCATGAAGCAAAGACTCTTATTAGGCGGTTACACGCGCCATGGCGGTGCCGGTATCTACGCAGGTACGTTTGACGATACTCAAGGACATTTGGCCGCGCCCACCCCACTGATTTCCGATTTAGGCTCACCGACCTACTTAGCTGTATCCGATGACAATATTTTATATGCCGTCGATGTAGAAGGTGATGAAGGCGGGGTTGCCAGCTATGATCTGAATACTAATCCTCCCCGTTTGATCAACCGGGTTTTGGCACCCGGCTCATCACCCGCCCATGTTTCCATCGATGAAAATCGCCAGCTCGTTTATGCCAGTAACTACCACGAAGGCCGCATCAATGTTTATAAAATCAACCGCGACCACAGTCTAACGACAACGGATGAGGTCGTTCATTCAGGCAACGGCCCCCGTCCGGAACAGGACAGTGCGCACGTCCACTTTGCGGCAGTCACACTGGATTTTCAGCGACTCGCAGTTGTAGATCTTGGTAACGACACCTTGACGACCTATGCCGTTAGCGATGCCGGCAAACTCAGCGATCCCGTCGTCTTCCATACCGAACCCGGATTTGGTCCGCGGCATATTGCCTTTAATCACAATCAGCCAATCGCCTATCTGCTTGGTGAGTTATCCAGCAAAGTCAGTGTTTTAAGCTACGACGCCGCTACCGGCAGCTTTGAGCTTATTACAACATTGCCAACCATTCCGGCCGACTATACTGACCACAATGGTGCAGCCGCGATCCGCCTCAGCAGTGACCAGCGTTTTCTTTACATCTCTAACCGCGGTTTCAACAGCTTAACGGTCTTTGCTGTCAGCCCCGACGGCCGCAATTTGACGCAGTTGCAGCAAATCAGCACAGCCGGTGACTTTCCGCGCGACTTTAATTTTGATCTGACTGAACATTACATCCTTGCCGTCAACCAAAATACCAGCAACGGAACCTTATACAGCCGCGATCCGAAAACCGGCACACTCACAGAACAGCAACGCGACATTCCAACACCGGAAGCTGTTAATGTCTTGTTCTTAGCGGATAAGTAGTGGATTTTTTAACTCGCGTGGGACTTGCTTAATTACCACATATGATGAAATCGGTCAGCAAATGCTGGCCGATTTTTTTGACGACATCCCCCGTACCCGTCTTCGAACAACACCACCTACCACAGCCGTCGGATTCTGTAAGATCCCAATAAATTGCGGCTTCAATGTGGCAAGCGGGCTAAAACCTTGTATACTGTTAACATTGAGAATTGGAGGGTTATTATGTTTGATATTATTAAAGCCGTGATTATCGGGATCGTCGAAGGGCTGACGGAATTTCTCCCGATAAGTTCCACCGGCCACATTGACCTGGTTGATCAGGTGGTTAAGTTGTCCCAGGGACGCGAATTCATGAACATGTTTGAATACGTCATTCAGTTCGGTGCGATTTTGGCCGTCATTCTATTATATTTCAATAAGTTGAATCCATTTTCTAAGCCCACTGTTAAGGAACAAAACGCAACTTGGCAGCTGTGGGCAAAAGTCATCATTGCGGTTTTGCCTTCCGTCGTCGTTGGCCTGCCGCTTAACGACTGGATGGATAAACATTTACATACACCACTCGTCGTTGCTACTACTTTGATCGTTTACGGAGTGTTGTTCATCATCGTTGAAAACTACCTTAAAAATAAACCGTCACACATCACGACATTGGCTGACATCACTTACCAAACCGCGCTACTGATCGGTCTTTTCCAGGTTCTGTCAATTGTCCCCGGCACATCCCGCTCCGGCGCAACGATTCTGGGAGCCTTATTAATCGGCACATCCCGCTACGTTGCGACCGAGTTCTCTTTCTTCCTGGCGATTCCGACCATGGTTGGGGTGTCGATTCTAAAAATCGGCAAGTACTTGCTACAAGGCAACGGCTTCACCGGTGAGCAGTGGATGGTCTTGTTAACCGGCTCCGTCGTTTCATTCCTGGTTGCCATCGTCGCCATCAAGTGGCTGCTTAAATTCGTCCAGACGCATGACTTTAAACCCTTTGGCTGGTACCGAATCGCGCTCGGTGCTATCGTGTTGCTTGTGATGTTCCTTTAAAATTGCCATAGGAGGCTAACATGTTACGAGAAGTTGCTGTTGAAAATTATACGCATATTCCCCAGGCCTTAGCTGCCGGCGCCGATCGCATCGAACTTAACGATAATCTAGCGGTAGGCGGCACAACGGTTTCGAAAGGCGTTATGGCGGAAAGTGCAAAATATGTTCACGAACATGGTCGCAGCCTTGTGACCATGATTCGGCCACGGGGCGGAAACTTTGTCTACAATGACACCGAATTAAAGATAATGGAAGCCGACTTGTTTGAAGCCCAGGCACTCGGTGTTGACGGTGTTGCTTTTGGCGCCTTGACCGCAGATGGCCTGATTGACGAAGATGCAATGACCAGTCTGATTGCTGCGAGTGCCGGCATGAGTGTGGTTTTCCATATGGCCTTTGATGCCATCCCCGAAGACCAGCAACCGGCCGCTATCGACTGGCTGGCGGCCCATCATGTTGACCGCATCTTAACGCATGGCGGACCGCTCACGACCCCAATCGAGTCCACTCTGCCCCATTTACAAACGCTGATCGCTCACGCCGCGGATCAAATTACGATTCTTCCCGGCGGCGGCATCACCAGCCAAAATGCTACGGCAATTGCCGACAAGTTAGGCGTTAAGGAGTTACACGGCACTAAGTTAATTCAATTTTAGATCAATCACTTTCACGTCCCGCCTGTGCTAGACGTGACCGAATAAGGCTACACCAAAATCGGTTCTCGGAACAAAAGGCCCACCAACACGCCTTTCGTCTCGGAACCGATTTTTTGATGCATTGATAAACTGCTTCGAACTAGCTCAAACCGGTTTTTCTTTTTAGATAACGCGCGGTATGATACTAGAGGGAAAAATGAAACGAGGGTTACGCATGATGCGAAAAATTTTTATCGGCATAATAGCATTCTTTGGACTTTTGACCTTATCCGGCTGCCAGAAAAAGGCCCAGCCGACTTACCTCAAAACGCCGTATACACAAAATGAATTCGTGATGGGCACGACTTGTACCTTGACGATTTATGATAAAGGCAAAAAATCGGCATTAAAAGACGGTTTTGCCATGATTCATCATGTTGACGATGAAGCGACGCTGACCCGCGGTGGTTCGGTGCTTGATAAAATCAATGACAATGCCGGCATTAAACCGGTCAAAGTGCCAAAAGACTTCATGCCGCTATTGGAGAAAGCTTATTATTTTTCCAAAAACTCAAATGGCAGTTTTGATATGGCGATCGGTGCAGTGACGAATCTGTGGCAAATCGGCTTACCAGGGGCGCGGGTACCAGCGCAAAGCGAGATCGACCAAGCATTACCGCTGGTTAACTGGCGCGATGTTAAGCTTGATTCAAAGAACAACACCGCCTATCTCACCAAAAAAGGTATGCGCCTTGATTTCGGCGGCATTGCGAAAGGCTGGGTGGCTGATAAAGTCCGCGACGTGTTACGCAAAGACGGCGTCACCGCGGCGATTATCGATCTTGGCGGTAACGTGGTGGTCATGGGCCACTCGCCACTTGGGGCCAAACGCGACTGGCATGTGGGCATCCAGGATCCGACTGCCGCGCGCGGCACCGCTGTTGGCACCATTCCGGAAAGTGATGAATCGATCGTCACTGCCGGTACCTACGAGCAATATCTGATTTCCCACGGCCATAAATACATTTACCTTTTTGATCCCAAAACCGGTTATCCTTATGACAATAATCTAGCTTCAGTCACCATTGTTTCCAAAAAAAGCGTGGATGGCGATGCGCTGTCAAACGCCGCTTTTGACAAGGGGCTCAAAGATGGCTTGCAATATATGAATGCTAAAAACGATCAGCACATTCAAGCCATCTTCATTACCAACGACAAAAAGATCTACTTAACCAACGGACTCAAGAAACAATTTAAATTTGATGCTGATTCAGGTTACCACAAAGGTAATTTCTAAAGTTTCGCGCTAAATGCAAATACGTCCAAAGTCGATGACCGTTTAAAGCCGACTTTGGGCGTATTTATATGCAAAAATAGATGAATTTATTAATTGGAAATGTGTAAAATTTTCCCACTCATCCCCGCAGTGGTAACTGCAAACGCTCAGCCAGCCCCGCCATATCCTTTGGCAACGGTGCTTGTAAATCCAGCCACTTCTTTTTCAGTGGCTGCCAAAAGCGCAGATGGGCGCAATGCAACGCCTGCCGTTCAAAGCTGACAGGTTGCCGGCTGTACAAATCGTCCCCAAACAACACGTGCCCGATCGCCGCAAAATGCACCCGAATCTGGTGCGTCCGGCCGGTGTGCAGCGTGACCAACACCGCCGCTGCCTGCGAATTCTGCGCCAGCGTTCGATATTCGGTCACGGATGGCTTGCCAGTCGTGCTCACGATTCGCCTCATATAAAAGCCTTGACTCACCCCAATCGGCAACACGATCCACCCATGGGCAGGCAACGGCGACTTAGCGGTGACAATTGCCACGTATTGCTTCAGGAACCCCTCACTATGCAGTTGTCGATCCAGCAGACTATGCGCCAGACTGTGCTTGGCAAATACCATTAAACCACTGGTATCGCGATCTAACCTAGTGACAACGTGGACCGCCTGACTTTCCGCATGGGTTTTAATCAAATACGCCTTGACCATATTGGCCATACTGTCATTCTTGCGACCAATCGCTGGAATCGACGCCACGCCGGCTGGTTTGTTGACGACTAGATAATCATCATCCTCATAACAAATTGTCAGATCATGCGGGTACGGAACAACACTGTCTGCCGCTTGCTCGGGAGCGGTTTGAACCAGGATTCGGTCGCCCGTGCGAATCCCATACGCGGTATTGCGTTGCCGCTTATTGACAAAAATAAAACCGCCTCGATAGTGGAGCTTTTTGAGTTGGGCACGGGAAAAGCCCTGTTGTTTAAAAAAAGCCCCCAACTTAAGCGGCGGCCCTTCGTAATGCCATTCAAAACGCATTAATGTTTCGCTCCAATAAAAGCATCTTCGACCCGATCCCAAAAATGCATGTGCCGATAACGGGCAAAATGAATCCGCTCTTTGGCAATCTTATAACGAATCTGTTTGATCGTTGGCGGATTGATGACGAACTGATCGACTGTCATCACATAATCATCCCGACCAGTTGGCTCCAGCGTCACCCATTCATCAGGCGCCGTAATGATCGGTGAGCTGAGCGTTCGAAACACCCGATTATTAATCGACGCAATTTCGGTTACCTGAAGCGCGTCCAACCGCGGATGCATGACGGCACCGCCGTTTGATTTGCTGTAAGCTGTCGAACCGGTCGGTGTGGAAACACACAAGCCATCGCCTCGAAAGCTCTCGAAGAAATCGCCTTTAATATAAACTTCTGTCCGCATCGTACCGTTTAATCGCTTCAAAGTTGATTCATTAAGCGCCAGATAATGGGCACTCGTAGCATCCGCATACATGGCACGAACATCCAAAAGCGGATAGCTCACACTTTGTCCGGAATCTTCTTTTAAGGCAATGACAAGGTCTTCAATTTCAAAATCACGCCAATCCGTGTAAAATCCCAGATGACCGGTATGCACGCCAATAAAGCGAATGGTATCCAGTTGGTCAGCGTACCGATGAAAGGCCGACAACAACGTGCCATCACCGCCGATTGTGATGACAACATCGGGGTGCCGTTCATCCAGTTCAAAATGGCCGTTTTTTAACAGTTTAATTAACTTTTGGGCTGCCGTGATGGAGGCAGGTATGCTATTATGAAAAACCGTTACGCGCATCTTATTCATCCTTTTTACTGTCAGGCTTTTTTTCGTCAGTTGTATCGGGATACGGCTATTGTCCCTTGCCATAAACAAATAAATGTTGGGCTTCCTGAATTTCTTAGCGAATATCGGACATTTCCTTATCAAGCATGAAGGAAGCTTCCGCCGCTCGCTTAAGCCGGGCTTTTAACGTGTCCGGAAATTCACCATTGTATTTGTAATTCAGGCTGTGCTCGATCGTTGCCCAAAAATTCATCGACATGGTGCGAATCTGGACCTCGGCTAGAATCTTTTTTTCGCCGTGAATCAGCTGCACCGGATACTCAATCACAACATGGTAGCTGCGATAGCCGGAAGGTTTCACATTGGTCACGTAATCCCGTTCTTCGACGATCTTCATATCTGTCCGTTGACGAAGCAGATCGACCACCTGATAAATGTCTTCCACAAATTGGCACATAATTCGCAGACCAGCAATGTCTTGCATATCCTGTTCCAAAAGCTCATCGCTAATGAACCGGCGACTCTGCTTCTCAATAATCGAACTGACCGGTTTAACCCGTCCCGTCACGAATTCAATGGGCGTATGCTCATTGGCCTGTTGAAATTGTTTACGCATGCCACGAAATTTAATCTTTAATTCCCCGACCGCTTGTTCATATGGCATTAAGAAACTGTCCCAGTCTCTTTGCATTACTGGCCCTCCCATACTAAACTACTAATAATGTGGTATGTCTGTCAGCCAACAAGTCAAAGCTTAATCGTTTGACTTGTTGATAGTTACCGACAGCACTCACTACCACCATTCTATCATATTTTTGGCATGTAACCGGTGCCGTTGCGTTTGGAGGCAACCCATGGCTATTTCCCGCGAACAGGAATTTAAAACTTGTTTAACCAAAACCGCATTCCTGGCGATTTTGAATCATTTTGAGTTTGACCCGGCTTTTTCCCAAATGAACACCTATTATGACACAGCTGACGGCGCTGTCAAAGCGGCATGTCTTGGCTTGCGGATTCGCCAGTTTGCCGACCACGCCGAGCAAACGCTAAAAGTTCCCAACGACAGTCGGCATCGTGATCTTCAGGAAATTACCGATCCGCTCACATCGATGGAAGCGCAAAATTTAATTGAACGGGGTGAGCTTAAGCCCGGCCAGGTCACGCAAGCATTGGCAGCCAGCCACATTGACCCGGCAAACGTCCATCCGCAAACACAAGCCAAAACAATCAGACGACTCGCACATCTGCCGGCTGGCTTGTTAACACTCGATCAGACCTTTTATATCGACCAAACCTCCGATTTTGAATTGGAAATGGAGTATCAAAACCTAGATGAAGCCAAAAAATTCTACGATAACTTGCTACAGAATTTTCACATAAAAAAACAACCTGTCATCAATAAAGTACAACGTGCATATGAGCATGTGCATGATTCACAAGCTAAATAATTGTTACTTGCGCGATTTCTGATAAAGTAAGTGTAGAAATTTGTTGCCAGCACATTGGAGGCCAAGACCGTGTTAGAAATTTTTCTTTTTTTCAATCCGATTGGCAGTATCTGTCTGAGTACAGAACAAAAGCTGCTACACCAACTGGATAAATTCCAACAAGAGGTAAAAGTTCATTTTGTTCCGGTTCTCAATCTGGACATTATTGAACAATTCATGCAGTACGAACAATTAAACGTTCACAGCCTTGCCAAACGAAATCAATTGTTGCGTGCCGCTTATAACCTTGCATTGGATTATAAAGCGGCCCAGTACCAAGGCAATAAGAAGGCACGCATGTTGTTGTTACGATTACAACAACACGCGCCATTGGTTCAGTATCAATACGACGCCGCCTTCGTTGCCAAAATGCTGACGAAATGTCATTTAGATCATGAAATGTTTTACGAGGATCGGCAGCGCACCGAAGTCAAAATGGGGTTTGATTCCGATCAGCGTACTGCCAACCAGATGGGTATTACCCAGACCCCTTCCCTTGTCATTGTGGACACGGATCGCGCCGTTGATGACGGTCATGCTGTCTTAATCGAGCAAATCAGTGACGCCGATCTCATTCCGCAACTCTGTGACCTCATCAGAACAGATCCAGCGCGATTCTTCACTGAACAACCGGAAAATATGGGCGGTCATTTTCGATTCTTTTAAACGCCTCTAACATTGTCACCCACCTTCTCGATTAAACGACCTAGCTTGATAACTGGCAGGTTTCTTAGCTGATCGGTTTCATCTGGCAGCAAACAGTTTAGCTGAATAGTTCTATGGTGTACTTGGGGCCTTGCGATCATGCAAGGTCCTTTTTATATGAGCGTGAGCCAGCCCGGTTAGAAGCCGGAGTGTAAGTGTCCTTGAGTGTGATGGCCCGGGTTTAGGCCATTTAAGCGCTAACCCCCTCATCCGCAATCTTTTCCTGATAAGCGCGTTATGTTGGCCAGCTTCCGATCAATATCCGCAAACCATTGGGGCAATTGACGCCACCGATAACGCGAACCATTAAAACCGATGATACCGGCGTCTTTGATCAGCGCCAGCCAATGAGTATCAAGCACGCTAGCAAGTGTTCCGGCTGGCAATAAGGGCGTCCAAACATCTGGTAACGCGCTTACCCAGAAACGCTGGCTTTGCGCTGCTGTGAAGCTCTTGCCTTCAAATGTCAGTAGCCACTGAATCCGCAACCGTAATTCCGGCACGCCAAAATGCCGCAGCGGATGCGGTTGGTTATGAACCACCCAGGGGCACCTTGCAGATTATGCCGCCTTTCATATGCCAATGCTTGGAGACTCATCCATGGACGAGCGCGCTTTTGCAAGCTTAAAGCGATTTGTCTAGCCTGTCGATAGCCATCAACTGGTTCGGAATGCCATTGTTGGCTTGGCGAGTGGTCATGCGCATAGTGCGTCCAAAGCCGACCTGTTTCTTTTAGCTGTAACCGCGACAAAGTTCCGATCTGTACGTTTAAGTACCACAACGTTAACCGATCATTTTCCAGCGTCAAGAATTTGCGGGCTTGTCTTTTTCCTTGTGAATCGTGGTACCGACGTCCTAAGATCCAACTCACTTGCCAGCCACGGCGATGATACATCGTCGTCCGTTTCTTTAAGTCAGGAATACTCAACGGACTCGCCTGAAATTCCAACACTTTAGGTGGTTGTTGGTGAATCAGAATATCGGCACGCTGGCGGATCGCGGCATCATAGTATTCCAGTGTTGCCGATCGCTCATGCTGACGCAGCCAGGTTGCCAACCAGCTTTTCCCGGCCAGATGTTCGGCACTTTCCGGCTCGCCTTCACCAACTGGTCGCTGTCGATGGGCAAAGTGTGCCGGCAGTACGACGCCATTTTTGATGAACACCCGCTGTTGGCAAGGTGGGCAATGAAAACGACCGCCAGCCAATTGACGGGCCTGCTGATGACTGGTTAATGTGATGCGGCGATTGTTCTCGTCTAACGCTACAAACATCATCTTCACCTCGTCTACAGATTACGCCAACAATCAAAAATGCCTTGTTCTTCCGCTAATCGTCGGTTGGACAGGGCATTTTGGTTACGAGCTATTGAATTAGACACTTTTTGCAAAGTTAAAATGGACACCCAAATTAATTTTTAAAACTGTGAATTGGCGCCGGGATCCGCCCGCCGCGGTTGATGAACTGAGTGGCATCGCCGTCATTGACTGCCATGATCGGAGCGGTACCAAAAAGTCCGCCGAATTCTACCTGCTCACCCACATGTTTGCCTGGCACGGGAATGACGCGAACGGCCGTGGTTTTATTATTGATCATGCCAATCGCTGCCTCATCGGCAATCATGCCGCTAATCGTAGTATCCGGTGTATCACCCGGAACTGCCACCATATCCAGTCCGACCGAGCAAACAGCCGTCATTGCTTCCAACTTTTCCAAACTGATCTGGCCGTTAGCTGCGGCCGTAATCATGTTTGCGTCCTCGGATACCGGAATAAAGGCGCCTGACAAACCGCCGACCCGTTCTGCTGCCATAATGCCGCCTTTTTTCACGGCATCATTAAGCAAAGCAAGCGCCGCCGTTGTTCCCGGTGTGCCAACATGGCTGAGGCCCATCGTCTCTAAAATCTGGGCCACCGAATCGCCTTGAGCTGGCGTTGGTGCGAGACTCAGGTCAACGATATTAAACGGTACTTTTAGCCGCTCAGCCGCCACTTTGCCCACAAACTGTCCCATTCGTGACACTTTAAACGCGGTCTGTTTAATGGTTTCACAAACGCCCTCAAAGCTGGCGTCCGGTTCAGCGGCCAACGCCCGTTGCACGACTCCGGGACCGGAAACCCCAGTATTAATCGCCACATCACCCTCAGAAACACCCCAAAAGGCGCCGGCCATAAACGGATTATCTTCAACGGCATTGCAGAAGATCACCAGTTTCATCGCATTCTGTGGCTTACGAGCAGCGACCTGCTTGACCACCGTACCCATTAGCTTCACGGCATCCATGTTCAAGCCACTACGGGTACTGCCAATATTGACCGAGGCGCAAACCCGTTCTGTCGTTGCCAGCACCTCTGGCAAACTTTTCATCAAAGCGACTTCCGCGTCTGTACTGCCATTTTGAACCAAAGCCGAATAGCCGCCGATTAAGTCGACGCCCAGATCTTTCGCTGCCCGATCCATTGCCTTGGCAACCGGACGAAAATCCAACGTTTGGTCAGCACCTGCCAATAGACTGACCGGTGTCACACTGATACGTTTATTGACAATCGGAATGCCGTACTCATCGCTAATGGCCTCCGCAACCGGAACAAGTTTGGCAGCTTTGCGCATGATTTTGGCATAAACGTGATCGGCCGTTGTCTGTAAATCGCCGGTCACACAATCCAGCAAGGAAATTCCCATCGTGATGGTACGAATATCCAGATTTTCCTCGCTGATCATTTCAATTGTTTCTTTAATCTGTTGCGTTTCCATGACTACTCCCTCATTGAGCTGATTGATGGTGATTAAAGCCGATGCATGGCATCAAAAATTTCTTGGCGGGAAACTTTAATCTCCACACCGATCTTGTCGCCTAAAGCCGTCAGATGCTGCTTAACAGACTTAAAGCTGGCATCATCCGGGATCTTGGCAAGTAGC
>ENA-UOTV01000013-UOTV01000013.1-synthetic-metagenome-genome-assembly--contig:-NODE-13-length-13351-cov-4.662455_pt1 | contig 13351 bp, 9 predicted proteins | sample MGYA00238142_ERZ746979 | MGnify/ENA primary metagenome ERZ746979 (study PRJEB28755, sample SAMN02352511) | synthetic metagenome | study: EMG produced TPA metagenomics assembly of the Artificial... | reverse complement strand
CCTGCCAATCGATTCGTAAGTCCCGACGCCGGATCACCAATAGCGGAATTCGCATGCGGATATATACCCAGCACAGCAATGCCGCGATCACTTGCGCACTGACAGTTGCGTAACCGGCACCGGCAACCCCGGAATGAAAACCAAGGATGAACCAGAAGTCCAACGCAATATTGATGATGGTCGCAATAATCAGGAAGATCAGCGGTGTGCGCGAATCACCTAATGCCCGTAACATATTGCTCAGCAAATTAAACACCATTGACGCAATGATGCCAAAGTAAATGACCCGTACGAAGGCAATCGAATCGTCCATGATGTCCGGCGGCGTCTGCATCACCGCAAGTAACGGCCGGGTCATAGTGACCGCGCCGACCGTCAGAATCAGGGAAATACCAAGCGTAATCCAGACACTCGTTCCAAAACTCCGGCGCACCCGCCGATAATCGTGAGCACCATAAGCTTGCGCCGTTAAGATCGACAATCCTGCCGTTGTGCCTTGGGCAAAGCCGATAATTAAAAAAACAATACTAGATGTTGCACCGACAGCTGCCAAAGCATCTTTGCCAATCGTCCGGCCAACAATCAGCGCATCCATAAAACTGTAAAGTTGTTGAAAAAGATTCCCGATTAACAGTGGGATCGTAAACAGCACGATGAGTTTTAATGGTTTGCCAATTGTTAAATTGCGCATATCTAACCTCCAAAATTTGTAATGTTTATGTGACTGCGGGTGGGGAAAGGCAAAGCTTCTTTCTTTCTCCCATAACGCGCTCACCGGCGCAGGAGCCTGCGTGTAAGGACCTTGGTCGCAATGGCCAAGACCAGGCCATCACGCCCAAGGCCACTTACACTCCGATTCCTAAAAGCGCCAGCTCACGCTCAACTTTCCATAACGCGTTCGCCAGCCCAGAAACCTGCACATAAGGACCTCGAGCCTAAATGGCCAAAGCCCAGCCATTTAGGCTCGAGGCCACTTATGCTCCGTTTTCTAACCGGGCTGGCTCACGCTCACTCTTTTAAAATCCAATTTCACCACCATAGCACAAAAAACCAGGCAGCTGAATAACTGTCTGGTAAATGAAACATATTTGCAATCAAACGTCGGCACCGCCACCACCGGAGCTGCCGCCGCCCCAGCTTGAGCCGCCTCCGGATCCGCCGCCAAAGCCACCGCCGAAACCGCCTCCGCCGCCTCTCCGGCCTGCGGAGAGCAAGGCGTCAATGATCAGCCATAGCCAGAAACCGCTATCGCCATCACGGCGGCGGCCACCGCGGCCACCACCGCCACGGCCGCCGAAGATAACCGCAACGACGACAACCGCCAGGAAGATTAAAATAATTTTTCCTAAAAGACTACCGCCCTGGTTACGACCCGAACTGCGGTACTGATTCATGGTGTCATCTGACACTGTGTTCTGGTCTTTAGGAAATTTGTATTTCTTATCAATCACAGTCGCAACGGCATTAAACACCTTGCGCAACGCTCGGTTTAAATCCGCCTTGTTGTGTGACTTAATCGATTTCAGATTGCTGTCTAGAATCTGTCCGGCCAAAGCATCCGGCAAATCGCCTTCAAGACCATAACCCACTTCGATTCGCAGATTTTGTTTGCCGTTATTGTCGGCGTACAGAATCAGGACGCCATTATCGGTGCCTTTTTTACCAATGCCCCACTTTTGAAATAAATCCGGAGCATAGTCTGACAACGGATCGCCGTGGGTGGACTTCAAAGCAGCGACCGCAATTTGCGGCTGCTGCTTGGTTCCTTGATAGTAGCGATTCTTTTGGTCGACTAATTGCTTGGTAGCATCGTCAAGGTATTGATCCTGATCCAGGTAGTAATGGTCAGTCGGTCGTGCCGGCAGATCCTCGGCCGCTGCCACCGGATGGGCTGCACCGGCAAACAGCAGCAAGCCCGTCAGCGCGGCGAATAACCACGCTAAATGCCTGCGCATGGCGCCACCTACTTCCCGGAGCTGGAGCTATTACTTGAAAAATCAACGCTTGGTACTGTCTGGGCTGACGGGGTGGCTTTAAAGGTATCCTTCTTGCCCAAGCCCATCATACTGGCAAAAATGTTCTTCGGGAACGTCACAACGCTTTGATTGTAATCACGCACTTGGTCAATATAGCGCTTGCGTTCAACCGCAATCCGATTTTCACTGCCTTCAAGCTGCGTCATCAATGTGTTCACCTGATTGCTGCTTTGCAAACTCGGATAGTTTTCCTTGATGACGTTAATCAAGGTACCCACACTCTTATTCAACTGATCATCGGCTTTAGCCTTGCCAGTCGTTGTGTTCGCGTTCGCATAGGACTTGCGGGCTTCGGCAATTTCACCAAAAACCTTTTGTTCCTGACCCATCTGGCCTTTAACGGCATTGACCAGGTTAGGTACCAAATCAGCCCGGCGCTGCATGACGTTTTCAACCTGGCTCCATTGTGCTTCGACTGCCTGATTCTGCTTCGCTAATGAGTTATAGGTGCCAATGCCAAAAATCAGGCAGATCGCCACAATCACGCCGAGCACAATGCTTGTAACTGCAACTGGACTTAGTCGTTTCGTTTTCATCATCAATTCTCCTCTGGGACGCACCTCGGCAGCAAAAATCGTTGCTAGGCCAATTCGCGTCCGTAATCAAGTTTTTCACTTCCTTTTTATTTTACCATGCCGGTACCAATCAGCATCCGGCTAAAGACGGATCTGATTATTTGAAGTAGTTGAACCCGATGGCATCGCGAACTTCCTGCAGGGTTTGATTGGCGACCACATTGGCTTTTGCCGAACCCTGTTTGAGCATTTCCGCAACCGCACCCATATCTTCCGCATAATGGGCCCGCCGCGTACGAATCGGTTCAAGCACAGCATCCATAACATCGATCAGGTAACGTTTGATTTTGACATCCCCTAAGCCGCCGTGTTGATACTGCTCCTTCAACTTGGCTACCTGCGCCTTATCCGGATCAAAAATGTCCAGATAAGTAAACACGACATTGCCTTCAACTTTGCCGGGATCCTCCACATGAATGTGGTTAGGATCGGTATACATCGACATGATCTTCTTCTTAACGGTATCGGCATCATCCGCCAAATAAATACCGTTATTGAGACTCTTACTCATTTTCGCATTACCGTCAATACCAGGAAGACGCCCTAAACCTTTTGGCGGAAAATAGCCTTCTGGTTCGACTAACACCTCTTTGTGATAAGTACGGTTAAACGTACGCACAATTTCGCGGGTCTGTTCCAGCATCGGTTCCTGGTCATCCCCGACCGGAACGGTTGTCGCCTTGAACGCCGTGATATCGGCTGCCTGACTGACCGGATAAATGAAAAAGCCGGCCGGAACACTGTCACCGAATGCCTTTTGTTTAATTTCTGCCTTCACGGTCGGATTGCGTTCCAAACGATTGACGGTCACCAAGTCGAGATAGTAAGCGGTCAACTCAAACAGTGCTGGAATCTGGCTCTGGACCAAGATCGTTGTTTTTTCTGGATCAATCCCGACAGCCAGATAATCCAACGCGACTTCCAGCAGCGAATGCCGGATCTTCTCCGGATCATTCGCGTTGTCGGTCAATGCCTGTGTATCCGCAATCATCACAAAAGTCTCGTAATCGCCTGAGTTCTGCAATTCAACCCGATTCTTCAATGAGCCAATGTAATGGCCAATGTGTAAACGTCCAGTTGGCCGATCACCAGTTAAAATCACTTTTTTTGCCATGTCAGCTACCTCCTTCAATTAAAAAAGACGTCCTATGTCATTGCAACATAGGACGCCTGCGCGCGGTACCACCTAATTTGTCCGAATTTCGAACCACTCTTGGCTTAAGGCGCACCCACCGAACATAACCCAAACGACCCAACTTCACCTATCCCGGCCACCGGCTTCACAGCACCACCGACTCTCTTGAGACCGCTTGGATAGACTACTCATCACTTGGGTGAATATGAGTTTAGGTTAGCCAACTCGGGTAACGATGTCAATAGTAAGAGCGTGAACTGGCGCGCTTAGAAGTCGGAGTATAAGTGGCCTTAAGCGTGATGGCCCGGGCTTGGCCATTGCGATTAAGGTCCTTATACTCCGACTTCTGCGCCAGAGAACGCGTTTGCGCAAGAGCGTGATCTGGTGCCATGCAACTCAACTAACTTAAAACAAATACTGCAAATCACTCTGTGCACTCGGATAAGCATAGATCTGATTAAGCTCGGCTGGCTTTTTACCTGCGTCAATGGCTGCGGCGAAAGTATTGATCAGGTCTTCTGCCAAACTGGCAAGGACGACCGCACCAGCGAGTTTGCCGGTTGTTTTGTCGACAATCGTCCACACCTGCGCGTCCGGATCCTGCAGACGGTGATACGTGTACCATTGAGTGATATCGTTATGGACCACCTTGTAGCGATCAGGCGCAGCTTCTGCGTCTTCCAGTGCCACGCCGACTTTGGCAAGCTCGGTAGGTCCAAAGACAATCGTTGGGATCGCAGGATAATGAATCGGCTCCTGATCGCCCAGAATCTGGCTGGCCACATAGCGTCCTTCAAATCCAGCAACTGGTGTCAGTTTCGGTTGCGGCTTCAAATTCACATCGCCGAGCGCGTAGATATTTGGAACGACCGTGCACAAATGATCATCCACCGGAATCCCGCGGGTGTCCGCCTTAATCCCGGCATTAGCAAGACCGAGGTCAGCAACGTTGGCAATGCGCCCCATGGCCGTAATCGCCATATCGACATTCATGTCAAAATCATCCGCATGCAGATGCGTCATCGTGCCGAGCGGACTGATTTTCGTGAGTTCAACATTAGGGTGAAAATGAATGCCGGACTTAATCAACAGCTGCTTCAACGCTTCGGTGGCGACTTTTGGGAAAGCCCGCAGTAAGCGATCAGAGTGCCCGATGATATGCACTTCCGCACCGGCAGCGGCCGCAATATTGGCGAGCTCGACACTGACGTACCCGGCACCGATAAACGCGATGCTGGTCGGCAGCTCATCTAAATCCAGAAAATCGCGGCTTGTTTTCAACAAATTGGCACCGGGAATATCCGGAAAGCGCGGCGTGTGGCCCGTCGCGATGACAATATGTTCACCTGTGACATTTTGCGAACCGACTTTAACGGCGTGTTCACCGAGCAACTGTGCCCGGCCATATAATGTTTTAATGCCGGTGCGGGTTAAGCCGTTCAAGGTCCCAGCCGGAATGCCACTCGTATAACCACGCTTAAACGCCATCAAGGACGGCCAATCAATTTTAGCCGTTCCGCTAATCCCAAAACCGTTCATCCGCAAGGCGGCATTTTTCACTTCGACACCGCTATACAGCATCTTTTTCGGATCACAGCCGTAGTTGGGGCAGGTGCCGCCACACAGATCGCCTTCAATGACCAATACCTTCTGTTGCGCCGCGAGACCATAAGCAGCAGCTAAGCCACCGGGGCTGCCACCGATCACAATCGTGTCATAATCATATGCCATCACGATCACTCCGTTTCTGTATTTTGATCAACAAATGCACTTGCCAGATAAGCAACCACACTATGAGTATTAACCACAAACGTGCCATGGTCACTATTCACCTGCAACGTTTCATGTGCGTCTAACAGCGGCAATGCTTCCGCCAGCGTCAAGTTGCCGCCCACCGCATGCCGCGCTGACTCGGTGACCGCAAACGGCGCCAGCTGACTTAAGGTCACCTGCAACCCTTGATTGGCCTGTGCGCCCTTGAAAAGATCAGCCACAAAATCATTCGCCGGCCTGGTCGCAATCGCTTCCGGTTTGTCAACCTGCAAAAGCTTTCCACTGTGCATCACGCCGATCCGATCGCCTAGCTTCATTGCCTCCGCCATGTCATGCGTGACAAAAATCACAGTTGTTTTCATAGCACGATGCAGTTGCAGCAACATATCCTGCAGTTGGGTTCGCGAAATCGGATCAAGGGCGGAAAAAGGCTCATCCATCAACACGACTTTAGGCCGTGATGCCAACGCACGTAAAATGCCGATCCGCTGCTGCTGGCCGCCTGAAAGTTCACTAGGCATGCGATCACGGTATTCGGCCGGCGGTAAATCAACCATTGTCAACATCTCATCGGTTGCCTGGCGAATCTTTTGGCGCGACCAGCCTTTCATCTCCGGAATCACGGCAATGTTTTGCGCAACGGTCATGGTTGGAAATAACGCAATTTGTTGCAACACATAGCCTAGATTCCACCGCAAATCGCGAACCTGATAATCCGTGAGTGGTTTACCGGCAAATTTAATGGTGCCGCTTGTCGGCTCAACTAGGCGATTGATCATTTTCAAAGTGGTCGTTTTGCCGCTGCCGGATGTCCCAACTAAAACAAAAAGTTCGCCTTGCTCCACATTCAGGCTCAAGTCATCAACCACCGGCTTGCCATCATAGGCTTTGGTCACATTTTCCAAGCTAATCAGTGCCATCAGCGCACCTCCTTTAGCAGACCATGCCGGACAAGGTAGCGATGCGCCACCGTTGCCGCTTTCTCGCGGCGGACACTGACCGCATAGTTCATATCCTGCATCTGCTTTTCGGTGATGTGATTCGCCAACTTATTTAACGCCGTGACCAAATGCGGATGGTGCTTGGCAAAACTGCTGCGCATGAGCGGCGCGCCGCGATAAATCGGGAACAAACCTCTGTCATCCTTCAAAGCGACAAGGTGATACTGGCGCAACTGGGCATCGGTCGTGTAGCCGTCAGTTAGATTAATCTGCCCGCGATCCAGTGCCTGGTACCGCAACGACGGATCCATTGAATTAACCTTGAACTGCAAGCCATATTTCTGCTTAATGCCTTTATACCCATCCTGGCGATCAATGAATTCCAAGTCGAAGCCAGCGCGAATCGACGGGGCAATTTTGGCCAAATCACTAATTGTCTTCAACTGGTAGCGCTTGGCGAAACTGGCTTTGACAACCAGCGCGTAAGTATTGTTGTACGCCATGGGTTTCAGATAACGCAGTCCTTGCTTCGCCAGTAGTTGCTGGGCCAGCGGATAGTTGTTTTTGCCTGCCGCCACTTGTTTCTGTTGGGCGGCAGTTGGCTTCGTCAAGCTTTCCAGCACGGTTCCGGAAAACTCAGGGTATATGTTGATCTTATCGGTTCGCAGCGCATTGTACAAGAAGCTCGTCTGGCCAAAATTCGGTTTCAGCGTCACCTTCACATCAGGGTCGGCTTTTTGGATTAATTCCTTATACATGCTAATTAAAATGTCCGGCTCACTGCCTAATTTACCGGCAATCGTGATCGTTTCTTTAGGTGCCGTCGCCCAGTTATAAACCTGGGTGCCAGCAAAGCCCAGTAATACAATACCAACCACGCTGACACTCAGCTTCCAATTGACTTTTTGCAGTAAATTCAGTAGCCACGAAAAGACAATCGCCAACAACGCCGCCGCCAGCGCACCCATCAAGGTCAATGAAGCATCGTTGCGATCAATGCCCAGCAGGATAAACGGCCCCAGTCCGCCGGCGCCAATCAACGCTGCCAAGGTGGCGGTGCCGATAATCAAAACCATCGCGGTGCGCACGCCGGATAAAATGACCGGCAACGCAATCGGCAACTCGACTTTGAACAATTTGCGCAGGCGACTCATCCCAAATGCATCGGCTGCTTCTTCATACGACGGATCGATATCCTGCAGTCCGATATAAGTATTTTGAAAAATCGGCAGCAGTGCGTAAACGACCAACGCAATGATCGCCGGTACCGTGCCGATACCGACGAATGGAATCAACAACCCTAACAAGGCTAATGAAGGAATTGTTTGCAAAACGCCGGTTACCTGAAGTAAAACTGCCGCTACTTTGGGATGCGTCTGTACCCAAACAGCGAGCGGAATGGCAATGATGACTGCCAAAACAAGCGCAATCAGCGATATTTCAATATGTTTTCCTAAGGCATTGAGCAATTCAACGTGGCGCTCGGAAACCGTCCGCCATAAATCAGCCATGTCAAACCTCCATTTACTTTAATTAATCGTAAGTGTACCACCTTGATTTCCGATGCAACAACAAGCGTTATGTCGCATTACTTTACTTTTCAGGCCGCTGGGCTTAAGATTGTTGACACTATTTTAAACACGAGAGGAGCGCCGCTATTATGGAGAATGCAACCAAAGCAGAAGAACAAGCACGCGTCACGGCGGTTATCGAGAAGCTGAAGGCAAGGTTAGCGGCTATTCATGAGCAAATCGAAGCGGCGCACCGCGAAACCAGCCGCATTGAACGGGCTTACGGTGAAAACACGAAAGTCAACGTCACCGAAGTCGATGACCAAATGGAAACCAACGCCGCTGTTCAGCAGCAAAAAGTCATGGTCGCGCGGGCCGTTGAAAACGAAACGATCCTCAAACACGAAGGTGATCGCCTGACGCTACTGGCGGACAATCCTTATTTTGGCCGTATTGACATCGATGAAGATGGTGAGCCAGATACCCTTTATATCGGGACGGCGACGTTCATTGATGAAAATGGCGATTTTCTGGTGTATGACTGGCGCGCGCCGATTAGTTCCATTTACTACAATGGCACGCTGGGTGATGTCACCTATGAGACGCCGGCCGGAGAACAACACGCGGTTTTGAAAAATAAGCGCCAATTCCAAATTGAACATGGTCATATCAAAACCATGTTTGATACCAACGAAACCGTCGGCGATGAAATTCTGCAGTCGGTTCTTGGCGATCAATCCGACGAATACATGAAAAACATCGTCGCGACGATTCAGCGGGAACAAAACGACATTATCCGTGACACGTCCAGTGATTTGCTGGTGGTGCAAGGGGTCGCCGGTTCCGGTAAAACTAGCGCCGTGCTTCAGCGTGTTGCCTACTTGCTGTACCACAGCCGCAGCGATCTAGATGCCGATCAGATGGTGCTCTTTTCGCCAAATAGACTTTTTGCCAATTACATTTCCCAAGTGTTGCCAAGCCTTGGTGAAAAGAACATGCGGCAGGCCACGTTATTTGAATTTTTGGCCAACCGCTTCACTGGCCTCCACGTAGAAACCCTGTTCGAACGCTATGAACACGACGCGGCAGGTTTGCCAAAAGCTGCCGAAACCATTCGCCGGTTCAAAGAAGCCCCAAGTTACTTGGAAGCCATCTATGACTTTGCCAAAAACCCGGACCGCACGCCGCATTTCATCGATGTTGAGTTTAATGGTGAAACCTTCTTTTCCGCCGCTAATATCGCCAAGATCTATCAATCGCAACCAGCGCTGATGCAGCCAGTCGACAAGTTTACGGCCACTAAAAACGCCTTGATCAAACGCTTGAATGCCCGCATTCATATGGAAGCCAAGCAGGATTGGGCGCAATTGCAGGTTTCGGATTTATCGCAAAGTGAATTGGAAACCCTGACCGCCGATCATGAATTTGCGACGGGTGAAGACGAGCAGCAATTCGTGTCGGAAGCCATTGTCTCCAAGGCGTTTGCCCCGATTTACGATGCGCTTTACAATGATCACTTCTATGATGTGTTCCAGGATTACCAACACTTCATGGCCCAGGTCGATGCGCCGGTCAGTGACTCGATTTGGCAGACCATGATCACGGCCTTTTCCAATGGGATTGAATCGCATCACTTGCGTCTGGAGGATGCCGCGCCACTGCTGTATCTGCGCGATCTGAGTACGGGCAGCGGCCAAAACAGCCTGATTCAGTATGTCTTTGTCGATGAAATGCAGGATTTCAGTATGGCGCAATTGCTGTATCTGAAGCACGCGTTCCCTAAAGCAAAGTTGACGTTGCTCGGGGATGCCAAGCAGGACGTCTTTACCAGCAACTACCAGCCTAGTGACTTCATTCATGAAATCAAAGATGTTTTTGCGGGGTACAAAATTCGGCTCATTACGTTAAACAAGAGCTATCGTTCGACCCAGCCGATTACGAATTTTGCCAAAGCCTTGTTGCCTGAACACGACCATATCCAAGCCTTCAATCGCGCTGGTGACAAGCCGGAAGTTCTAACGGTTCCGCGCGCGGATGGGGCCGCGGCCTTGTCCAAGTTGGTCACGCGGCTGTTGACGGCTGATGGCACGGTGGCGATTTTAACTAAAGACGCCCAGACTGCGGATCAACTTTACGCGACGCTCAAGCTCGACACCCCGGTCACGTTATTGTCCGCGAACGATCACAGCCTCAAAAGTGGTTGTGTCATTCTGCCAGTTTACCTGGCCAAGGGCCTTGAATTCGATGCGGTCGTGGGTTGGGATGTCTCCGCGTCAACCTACCAAAATGAAGCCGATCGCGATATCCTCTATACCCTGTGCTCCCGCGCGTTGCACCATTTGGATCTGGTCGCACTGGACGAGCCTAGTCCATTGATCACGGCGTTGCCGACTGATCTCTATCGGCACGCTGGCGATGCTTCGGAGGCAAGGGTTTAGTTGTTTCGATTGTCCAGGGACGGGCTCAGAGTTTTATGCCGTGCCAAACTCCGTAATCTCCGGCCAGGAAGGGGCTGGCGACCGCGAAGCTAGAGGGGTGGACACAGCTGAGCCCCATCTGGCCTACGATTGCTCCGCTTTGGCACTAACGTCTTATTTCACCAACTCTGTAATATTCAGAAAAATCGGCACTAACGATGACTGATCCTGATCGTTAGCGCCGATTTGATTTTGCAGCTAGTATTATGCTAGCTTATTAATAGAAATTTTTAATCAACTTTCTAAATAAAAGTCCCGGAGGCAACGTCTTGTTCAATCTGCTTCGAACCTTCATGGCGGTTTATGAAACCCGCAGTTTCTCATTGGCCGCCGAGCAACTATTTTCCAGTCAGCCGACTGTTTCGCATCATATTCACCAGTTGGAACATGAGCTGAATGTTTCCCTTTTTGAGCGGAACAAACGCAGTGCCACCATTCCGACAGCGGCTGCCGATATCCTCTATGAATTTAGCAGCAACATGCTCGCTGACTGGGATAAAGCCAAGCAAGCGATGCAAAACACCGCTGCAACTGCTTCGGTCGAACTGAATATCGGCATTTCGCAAAGTGTCGCCGTTGTCCTGTTCCCGAGTTTGGCACGCGGTTTGAAAACAGCCTTCCCTTTTCTGGAATTCAATGTTGCCGTTTTGAATTCGCTCCAAGTGGTGAAGCAGATGGAGGCGCGGCGGCTTGATCTGGGATTTATCGAACAACCGTTAACGCTAAAAGGTGCGGTTAGAACCACGCTTTGTGCCGATCAATTGGTGGTGGCAGGCTGGCCTACCGGTACTTGGCTCACGCGCGAGGAAGGCTCCGGCATGCGCTACTACACAACTGCCTATCTACAAGAAGCCGGCGTCACACCAGATCACCTCATGACCGTGAATAACAACAGCATGCTCCGAGCGCTGGTGCAAAACAAGGTCGGTCAGGCGTTGCTGTCGGATCGGATCGTCCCCCAAGAAGTGCCGCAGCAAACCATCGGCGCAAAGTTTCGCCGGCATTTTTACCTGTTGCAAAATCCCGATGTTCACTGGCCGCACAAGCAAGCCATGCTGGATACAATCCAGCATTTAGCCAACAAGGTCGACTAAATTACCGCCATCGCCATCAGCTAATTAATCAGTCGTATCACGCGGCGCTTGCTGAGTCTGCCAGGCGGCGCGAATATTTAAGTGCAAAAAGCGCAGGTAATGACCCGTGACAAATACCAGCATCAACGTCGCAACCAGCCATTCGCTCCACTGCACCACGCTTAACAGGTTATGGGCAACACCGGTTTTTGCGAAAATGCCGATGAAACGCGTTAACGCCGTTGCGGAAATGACCAGCGGAAACGTAAACGCCGCAAAGCTTGGGTAAAACGACAACCGCGTGTACTGGCGGATGCTGAACAGCGTGCCAAAATATAAGCCCTGGGCGAAGACCAACATGCCGAGCGCAAACCAGAAATTAGGCTGATTAAAGCTGGCGAGATAACCGGTCAAACACAGTGAGGCCGGTGCCGCCATGATGGTCAGCAGTGGCTGGGTTGCCTCTGGTAATGGCACCACCCGCACGCGATGCACGACTACGGGAAACAACGCGGCATACAGGACAAATGCGATCCAGAAAAGCGGTTGCCCCAAAGCAGGCACAAATTGGGCACTGGTCACCGGAATAACGCCTAATCCGACAAACGTGACGAACCAACTCGGGTAAATCATGTGCCAGGCTTTTTGCTGCGTGAGCAAGTGCCGAGACAGGAAGAATGCCATCAGACCGAAGTGAATGAGCACCGCCATCACCCACACAACAGTCGCCACTTGGATAGGCATCCCCCAAGCGGTAAAGTAGGTGCACAAAATCATGAGCGTCATCGAAAATGTCGGCGACACCGAGGCGATGATCGGATCCTGTAAACTTTTGGCAGCATGAAGCGGGGTCAGGCAAAGCTTCAGTAAAATCACCGCAAACAGCAAAAGCGCCACAATGCCGGTGACATCCCCTGCTAGTTGCCATCCGGCTAATTTATATAAGTTCCCTAACGATGCTAGGCCCAGCGTCAAGCCGGCCATTGGTAACGGGACTTTTTTCAAAAATGTTGTCATGTCAGCCTCCTTCGCATGCCATTGAGTCTAACAAGAATGACTGGTGGAAGCTAAATGAATCTATTGCATCGTTAATATTCAGAAACTGAATAAGACTTAAAAAACGTTGACAGTCAGCCGCAAAGCCGACCGTCAACGTTTTTCAGTCCGCACACGATCTAAACTAACAGGATCGTGGCATTATTAAGCATGTGTAACCCAATCGAATAACGCATGTCGCGGGTTCGCAGATAAGTCCATGCCAAGACGCCACCAAGCGCGGCGTAAATGAAGAGGTTGTAATCAATCCGTGACCCGACAACGTGGGCAAAGCCGAACGTAAAGGCGCTGACTAGAATGCTAACCCATTGCCACTTGCGCTGTCGTAATGAGCCAAAACTGTTCATCAATAAGCCGCGAAAAAGGTACTCTTCAACAATTGGACCGCCGACCACGGCCAATAATTTAATGCCCCAAGGATAAGTTTTCACCAGATGAAGTAAATTGCTCTGATTCGCTGCTTGCGGGGTATGTAACAAATGCATCAGTAGCGAATTCGTTAGTTGAATGACGAAGAGCAAGCCGATTCCCTGCCAAATGACAGCAGCCGGATGCTTCACTGTCAAGGGACCTTGCTGCCGATACCACCGGCGATAGACCAGCATTAACAGCCCGATCAATACCCCAAACGAAATGACAAACGCGCCAATCGCGCCATAAGCACCCCAAGCCGCTTCCCCACGAACCAGTGCCAACTCAGCAAACGAGTATAAGATAAACCCAATGCCGACGCCTAATACCTGTAAAAAAGAATGGAATATTTTCAAAGTTAAC
>ENA-UOTV01000011-UOTV01000011.1-synthetic-metagenome-genome-assembly--contig:-NODE-11-length-13572-cov-4.733151_pt1 | contig 13572 bp, 13 predicted proteins | sample MGYA00238142_ERZ746979 | MGnify/ENA primary metagenome ERZ746979 (study PRJEB28755, sample SAMN02352511) | synthetic metagenome | study: EMG produced TPA metagenomics assembly of the Artificial... | reverse complement strand
GTAACTTTTATAATCATGACGAAAAGGCCGCAACGGAATACGGCATTAAAGATAAATTGATGCTGGCCGAAACGCCTAAATATCTGGAGCATCTACAACAGCCGTTTTACACGAAGATCATTACGACCAGCAATCATAATCCGTTTTATATTACGCAGGCAGATTCCGACTTTCCAGATGCTGGGACCGATGACGCAACGATTAATGGCTATTTTAAAACGGCCCATTATCTTGACGAGGCGTTACGCGAGTTCTTCAATTACCTGAAAGCCAGCGGTTTGGAAAAGAATTCACTGGTCATGCTTTACGGGGATCATTTTGGGATCAGCAACGACCGTAACACGACCTTGGCACCGTTATTAGGCAAAGATCCCAGCAAGTGGACAGCGTTTGATAATGCGCAGTTGCAGCGTGTTCCGTTAATCTTCCATATGCCGGGTCTCAAAGGCGGCGTCAATAATACGTATGGCGGTGAAATTGATGTTTTGCCGACATTACTGCACTTGCTGGGCATCAGTAGCAAACGTTACGTTCAGTTTGGTACCGATTTGCTTTCAAGCCAACATGATGATGTTGTGGCATTTCGTAACCACAATTTTGTGACGCCGAAATACACTGTTTTAGGCAGCAAGGTTTATGACAACACAACTGGCAAACTCGTGACCATGACCCCTACTTTGCAGGCGGCCATCACCAAAGACCAGAAATCGGTTGATACACGGTTAAGCCTCTCTGATGATGTGGCCAATCGTAATTTGTTGCGTTTCTATGTGCCGTTGGGGTTCAAACCGGTTAATCCGGGCCAGTATGACTACAACCAGAGTCTTAGCAAGGTCTTGTCGCTCGAACACAGTCTCGGCAGCAAGAGCACCAGCCTCTATAGCAAAAATAATGACCAATCGACAACTGGTCTGTACCAAACCGATGCGCCTGAATTAGCCGATGACACGCAACCCATCACCGATTTTCCTGAAAAAGTCCAAGCCCAGACTGAATCCTCTGCAAGTGAGTCGGAATCGAGCAGCTCAGAAACAGTCGACATTCGAACCAAACAAATCAAATAACATAGTGATTGCTCGCTTTAAGTTCACACTTTGTTCAAATTCTTTGCTTATACTGCTTATGAGGTGAACGGGTAGATGCATTTCTTTGAGCGAACGTTTTCGGGTTTCCGTTATCATCGCCGTTATTACATTGTGATGATGCTGCTGTCGGTTGCGTTCTGCTTGATCAGCATCATGCTGATGACAAGTGAAATGATCGATCAATCCGCACAAGGGGCATTTCTGCAGCGTCTTAATTCTTTTGGCGATCAAAATAAAGAAGCCATTCTGCTGAGTACGCAGGTTGGTCAGGCACATATCAAAATGGTTCAGTCTGCGCAATCATTGTTGAATCGGGTCATGATCCTCAATGGTATCTGCTGGCTGATCGGCACGGCTTGGCTATGGCATCATCGCCGCTCTGAAACCGACGCGCTTTATTTAGTAGGCAAAAGCAGTATGTCCATTGGCTTGCAGTATGCTTTTGAAGCTTTCTTTAGTTTCTGGATCAGTTTTATGATCAGTGTCTTTTTGATCATTCTGTTTAACGACCAATTGATCCAGTTTCTAACCAATGCGAACCGCTCCGTTTTTGGTCATCTGCTGCAGGAAGGCTATCAAAGTGTGGATATGAACCGGGCTTTTCGGCAATTATTTGCCCGTCACCTAACCGGATTTACTCGAGAAACTTTATTTTATTACGGCGGTAGAACGGATGAAATCACTCAACCAACCGGCTTTTTAACAACTTTAGGTAATGGGATGGCCGTGATTTTCATCACCACTCTGGGATTAGTGACCCCGCTTTCAATGATTCGCAAGCGGCGAGTCATGCCGCGTTAGGAGATTGCTATGTTATTTCAGTCAAAACAACTTGATGTGTATCGTGAGAATCTTGCGAAGCTCTTTGCACCCAAAACGATTCAGTATCTGTATGTGCCAGACGAGGAAGCACTGAACGACCTCCGTGATCAGTATATCAAGAATTTTGCGAGCGGCGGTTTGATGAAACAGCTTGCTTTTATCAGCAGCCGAGACACTGGCATTCTGGATTATCTCAGTGTCCGCAATAATCTGTACATCAATGGGCACAGCAAGAACACGGACTTTTTGCCGGAATGGCTGAATAACAACTCGCCAATCCTCGATCAGCCAGCTGCTACATTGGACACCATGCAACGGCTATACCTGCAATTTTATCGTGGCTTAGTGGGTAAAAAACGTTATTTGCTGCTAAGCGGCCGTGCTGAAGTGTTTGACCCACAAGTCACCCGTTCCTTTTTAACCGAAGCCAGTCGCGCCTTGCAGCAAACCGACAGCTGCCTACTTGTCTTGACGACAGATCAATCACTATTAAGCGCCAATCCCCAAAATGCGTGGGAACAGCCACCGGTACTATCTTTAAACGCCATTGCAAAATAATCCGGCTCATTTAAACCTGTCACTTTAAGCAAAAACCGGCTCTAGACAAATTGCTGTCTAGAACAGGTTTTTTTTGGTCTTCAATCACCAAAACGTGCAGCGGGTAAGTTATGCTAACCCAACGCGCTTGAATATTTCGTCAACATGCTTGAGGTGATAACGATAGTCAAAGGCGTCATCCAAATCGGCCTTGGACAGGCGGCCCATGATTTCAGGATCTGCCTCGAGCAACGGCCGGAAATCACGGTGCTCATCCCAGGCAACTGCTGTTTTTGGCTGAACCAGATCGTAGGCTTGCTCACGGCTCAGGCCACTTTCAATGAGTTTGAGCATGACCCGCTGACTATAGATCAAGCCGTGTGTCAAATTCATGTTTGCTTTCATCCGTTCTGGGAAGACGTCCAGATGATCAAGGATGCTGGTAAAGCGGTGCAGGATATAATCCAGCAGACCGGTGGCATCCGGCAACATGATCCGTTCTGCACTGGAATGCGAAATATCACGCTCATGCCACAGTAAAACGTCTTCTAATGCTGGCGTTTCGTAACCGCGGATGACGCGAGCTAACCCTGAGACATTCTCTGACCCGATCGGATTACGCTTATGCGGCATCGCACTGGAACCTTTTTGGCCTTTGTTAAAGTGCTCTTCGACCTCATGAACCTCCGTACGCTGCATATGGCGGATTTGCAAGGCAAAACGTTCAACCGATGTCGCAATCAATCCTAACGTCTGAATGTAATGCGCGTGCAGATCACGTGGCAGCACCTGCGTCGAGATTTCCTGCGCGCGAATGCCCAGTTGCTTGGTCACATAAGCTTCAACCGCTGGCGGCGTATTGGCAAACGTCCCCACTGCGCCGCTAATTTTACCTGCTTCAACATCACTTGCGGCATCTTCAAATCGCCGAATATCCCGATTAATTTCGGAATACCACGTCGCAACCACAAGACCAAATGTCGTCGTCTCAGCGTGGACACCATGCGTCCGCCCCATCATCACGGTATCTTTATGGGCCTTCGCCAATTTGGCCAAGCTCGCTTTTAAGGCATCCAGATCCATCCGCAAAATTTGATTGGCCTGTTTTAATAAGTATCCTTGCGCTGTGTCGACCACATCGGTACTGGTTAAGCCAAAATGAACCCATTTTTTCTCCGGTCCAAGGCTTTCGGAAACATCGCGGGTAAAGGCAACCACATCATGATGGGTCACGGCTTCGATTTCATGAATCCGATCAACATCGAATTTTGCATTGGCACGCAAGGCTTTGACATCGCTGGCTGGGATTTCTCCCAACTTAGACCAAGCTTCGGCCGCCAAAATTTCAACTTCCAGCCAAGCAGCATACCGGTTCTTTTCTGACCAAATTGCCGCCATCTCAGGGCGACTATAACGCGGAATCACAGGTTTTTTCCTCCTCTAAGGTGAGCACGACTTTTAAGATCCATGAGGTTCAGATCTATCCAATTAATAACCACTAACTGACCAAACCGCAAACTTATAGCTTGATAAAAACGTTACTGAATAACAAAATGTCCAGTTGCGTTAATACTGTCTTTGATTGCCTTTAAATCGCCAACGATTTCAATTTCACCGACTAACTCGCCGCCGTTCGGATAGAAAGCGAAGCGCCAGTCAGGCTTGATTTGAATTTGCGTCAACACCGCGTCCATATCTTTTTGCCGGAGCGGAATGCCAACCCCATCCTCAGCCAGTTCCAATTCCGGTAACGGCCAACCAAGAATGGCCCGCAGATGTAACTCGTATTCGGAAATGTCGCTGGTACTCTGCATGAGATGACCATACAACTTTGGCCCCGGGTAAACCCGTTTGACGTACAAGGTGCCATTAGCCGCCAAGAAGAACTCAAGGCTGAAGATGCCAGTGTAATCAAGTTTCTTGGTAATTTTTTCGGCAATACGCCGAATTTCCACAATAACGGCCGGATCAACGTCAGCGCGAACCGATGAGGCTTTGAGCTGATGATGGTCAAAATAATTTTGGATGACCGGACCGATGCGAATGGTCGTGCCGGCTTTTGCCACCATCACGGCCACCTCTTTGATGTTCTGCAAATAGGCTTCCAAAATATACGGACGTTGTTGTAACAGTTGCTTAGCGCGATCCACATCATCCGGTGTCGACAACAATAACTGCTGATCAACCCCCATCCCTTTTTGAATTGGCTTCAATAAGGCGGGATAGCCAATCGTATCAATCGCTTCATTGATATCGCCAGGCGTGATCACCTGGGTATAAGGCAAAATATTCATGTTGAGATCGTCAAGAAAGACTTTTTCCAGATAACGATCCTGCGTTACCGTCAAAATGTCACTTCCTGAAGGCAATTGACTCGCGGTTGCTAACTCCGCTAAGATTGCGCCGTCCACATTCTCATCGGTAAACGTCATGACCGTACTCATTTGCGTCAATTCCTTTAACGCAGTGCGGTCATCTGACTTACCTACCAATGGAATATCGGCTTTTTCAAGCGCAATATCGGTTTGCGTTGGTGCCAAAACCACAGTACGCATGCCCATCAGACTGGCGGTATCAGCCATGCGAAAAGCTGAAACTCCGCCGCCGATGATGCCAATAGTGGCTCCTGGACTAATAAATTGCGTCACATTTGTTCCTCGCTTTGACTTTATTTATCTGAATCATTTTCGTTTAAACCGCGATCAATCGGCATCTCCGGTGTCCGACTAGGTGAATTGAAAATCCAGTTCAACAACACGGCACTCAAGCTGGTCATCAAAATCCCCGACCCGAAAAGCAGTTGAATGGTCTTCGGCAAAAACTGGACGATATGCGGCTGAACGGTCACCCCTAAGCCTAGACCGATCGAGATCGCGGCAACCAACAGATTCTTATCATTTTCAAAATCGACCTGTTGCAACATCCGGATGCCTTGAACCGCCACCATGCCAAACATCACTAGCATCGCGCCCCCAAGAACCGGCGCCGGAATGATCGTGGCCAAGGCGCCGATTTTTGGCAGCAAGCCCAGAATAACCAGGAAAATGGCCGAATAGATGACCGGTTTTCGCGTTTTAATCCCTGAAAGCTGCACTAAGCCGACGTTTTGCGAGAAGGTGGTGTACGGGAAGGTGTTAAACAAACCGCCCAGCATGACTGCCAAGCCCTCCGCACGATAGCCACGTTTCAGATCGTCCGCTTCGATTTTCCGCCCAACGATATCACCTAAGGCAAAGAAAACGCCAGTACTTTCAACCATCGACGTCATCGAAATCAGAATCATCGTGACGATCGAACTCCATTCAAAATGCGGTACCCCAAAATAAAATGGCGTCGGCACATGAAACCAGCTAGCCTCGACGACTGGCTGGAAACTAACTAACCCGAAAAAGCCAGCTAAGACGGTCCCGGCGATCAAACCGACCAAAATGGCGATGGAGTGCAGAAAACCTCTCCCCCAAACGTTAATGGCCAGAATCAGCAACACCGTGAACGTGCCGACCAGCAGATTCGTCATATTGCCGAAATCTTTAGCTGTTGTGGAACCCCCACCAAGATTCTGGAAGGCGACCGGAATTAACGATAATCCGATGACCGTAATCAGTGAACCGGTCACAAGCGGCGGAAACAAAAAGCGCAGTTTTGAAAACGCTCCGCCGATCAGAAAGACAAATAAACCAGCAACAATAATGGCACCGTACATCGTCTGAAAGTTGAATTTCTGTCCGATCATGATCAACGGTGCCACGGCTTGCACCGCACAGCCTAAAACAACCGGTAATTTAATACCAAAATATTTATTGCCAAATACCTGTAAAGCAGTGGCAATGCCACACATAAAAATATCAATCGAAACCAGGTAGGTCATCTGCTCTGAAGTAAAGTGCAAAGAGGCACCGATCAGAATCGGCACCAGCACCGACCCCGAATACATGGCTAACAGATGTTGCAGCCCCAGTGCAGCCGCTTTTGGATTGGAAATGCTTTTACTTTTCATGTTTGCGCTTAGTCCTCCGGTGCAAAAATGACGTGGCCATCTTCAAACGCACTGATTCTTGCCAAAGATTCAACCCGGACATGTTTGTCATCCAACAACTTGCGGCCTTTCTGGAAGGTCTTTTCGATGACAATCCCAACGCCGCTTAATGTTGCGCCGGCTTGGGCAATGATCTCCATCAACCCTTCAACCGCTTGGCCATTCGCCAAAAAATCATCAATAATCAGCACATTGTCGTCCGCGGAAAGGAACTTGCGGGAAATCGAAATTTCATTGGAAGTCTTTTTGGTAAATGAATAAACCGTGGCAGTGTACAGATGATCCTTTAAGGTCAGACTCTTGTGCTTGCGGGCAAACACAAGCGGCTTGTGAAACTCCATCGCCGTTGCAATCGCAGGGGCAATGCCGGAACTTTCAACAGTAAGGATTTTGGTGATCGGCTCATTGCTGAAACGCCGGTAAAATTCCTTACCCAGATCGGCCATTAAATCAGGATCGACTTGATGATTCAGAAAGTTATCCACCTTCAACACATCTGTTCCGATAACTTGGCCATCCTTTTTGATCCGGTCTTCCAGTAATTTCACCACAAGCACTCCTTCTATTTGTAAATTTTCAACAAGCTTACCATAAAAAACGTTGTGGAACAATATAGCTTCGGCCATTCCCGAACGAGACAAGTAGCCGCTTTCACGACAGTAAGAGAACAAAACCCCTGTGATTTGGGGCTATTAAAGCCAAACAACAGGGATTGTACAAACATTAAAATACGAACATTCAGCTGTCATATTGTGTCAGGTTCCAAGTTTCAATCAGATGAATCAACTTTTGCGGATAATCAGGATCGGTCGCATACCCATCTGTCTGCAAAGCCGATGCTGCCGATTTGTAATCCTTGGCCGCGCGCACGGTCGCATATTGTTGAGGATTCCAGTCAGTCCCGTTAACAAATAATAGCGCGTGATCACGGATTGATGCCGTATCATCGCTGTATACCCGAAACCGTCCATCAACCGTAATCCACTTATCATTGACATATTCTTTGGTTCGTAGCACCTTGGTGTTCGCAGGATCCGTTCCTTTAATGCCGAACAGGTTATGATAATCTTTGGCCAATGTGCTTGTTCCCCAGTCGGATTCGAGAATAGCCTGTGCCAACGTAATACTGGTCAAAACGCCATACTGTTTCTGCATAGCCTGTGCAGTCGGTGCCAGTCGCTTGATAAAGGCCTCTTTCTTCGCCTTTTCAGCGGCTTTTTTATCGATACTGGCCTGCTGTTGTGAAACTTCCGCTTGACGCTGTGACCAATATGAACCGACCACCAACGTTGCCCCGACTGCAAAAAACGCCAGAACGAGCCAGGCGGCCAGCGGAATCTTTTTCAATGTAAAACGTCGGCGCTTTTTCGCCAATGGCCTTTACTCCTTCGTCTCATCTTCGCGTGTCAGTAACAACTTTCGGCGCAAAACCAGCATATCCTGTAACTTCAGTCCATCAGCATAAACAGGCTGGCTGTATTGATCAAAGAAATGTTTCCGAATCGAATCCAACCGAAACCCGCGTCGCATATAGAAGCGGAGATTATCAAAATCGACATCACCGGTGCCCACCAAAATCTCCTGATATTGCTTTGTGGCATACACTAAGCCCACGTGCCGCAATAATCCGGACGCAATGCCTTGACGGCGGCGCGCAGATGCGACCGCGAGATTTTTCAATTCAACCGTCTGCTCATCGACTGGAACAACCATCGCGACGCCGACCGGCACCTGATCATCAAGCGCAGCAAAAAGTGTCCCTGTACTCAAATAGCGGCTAAGCATGGCGGGATCTTCATCCCCCACCAATAGGAGATCTAAATATTGAATCCTTGCCTCAGGTGCCACTTCTTCAAATTTTAACATCGCGCCCCAGCCTCCATTAGCCCTATCCAAAGATGATGATTTTGTTATAGATTAGTTTACCATGGACCAATGGCTCTGATGCTACGAAACATTGTTTTTTTACGAAAAGCTAGAGAATCATCTCAGGCCATAACGCGTTCGCCAGCCCAGAAACCTGCGCCCAAGGCCACTTACACTCCGATTTCTAAGCGCTCCTGTTCGCGCTCAACAAATAAAAACCGGCTGCACTGGATGCAGTCGGTCAATGGTTTCTTTAATTAGTCTTTGTTAACGTTAACCGCTTGTGGGCCGCGATCGCTGTCTTCGACTTCAAACGTTACCGCTTGGCCTTCTTCGAGGGTCTTGTAACCGTCGCCTTGGATAGCTGAGAAGTGAACGAAAACATCGCTGCCATCTTCCCGTGTGATAAAGCCGTAACCCTTTTCAGCGTTGAACCATTTAACTGTGCCGTGTTCCATGAGAACATTCCTCCTTGCGTCATTTGACGCATGATAATATCGTGTATTTCTGTTTGGTACAAGTGGAAGAAAGTTCTGAAACCATGCAACCACGACCATTCAAAAAGTACATGTTTAGTCTACCATCACGGTAAAATCGTCGCAAGTGTCAGCACTTTCAGAAATCAATTTTGCGAGGAAATAATGTGATTGAAATTGCGCTTTAACTGTAATAAGCGGGAGAAGTCTTCCAGAAAATAAAATAAACGAGCACGGCTCTCAAACGACGCGCGATCAGTCGGCAGCGGTGAAGCCGCGAAGTTGCGCTGAATCTTTTTGACCATCGTAACTAGTTGCGTCGCCGGATTATCTTCATTCAACACACTAGCTGTCATCGACAAAGCATCGCTGATCACAGCCGCCTGCAAAACCGGCGTTTCGATTCGATCCAGGCTATCCTGCATTTGGCGTAACAGTTCATATTGATTGGCCCGCATCTCGAAGTAAGCTTGGTAATAGTCATTTTCCGACCACAACTGATTGTCACTGTGGCGATTGGCCCAAGCCACTGCAGCATCCAGCGTCATTTTCAAATCTGATAAATTCGCCCAGTTATCGGCACTTTTAAGGTGCTCCGGCCCTAGCTGTTGACTCATATGATCGATGATTTCCCGCATTTCCGCTTCGACCTGTGCCTGGAATTCCGTGATTTTGGCTTCCAGGCTCGGCATAAACAGATTTGCCACAAGCGCAACGCCGGCACCGACCGCCAGCAACAAAAGTTCATTGCGAATCCAGAACCAGCTGCAACTTTTGGCCATCATAAAATGCGTGACCAACACGGCCGTCATCACAATGCCGCTTTGCACTTCAAACACGTTGGTTAGTGGGATGAAGATTAAAAGGAAAACGCCAAACGCCAGCGCATTGTACCCCAGAACCAAGAATGCCCCGATCGCAATGACAAAGCCCAACACAGTTGCCAGCAGTCGGTAGGCAACCAGCCTGAACGATGCTTTGGTGGTATTCTGAACCGACAGAATCGTAATGATACCGGCAGCTGTCCAATATTCAAGATGTAAGGCATAAGCAATGAGCATCGCAACCGCTGTTCCCACCGCTGTTTTAACCGTTCGCATACCGATATGCATAAGCAATTCCTCCATTTGCCTTTAGTTTATCATACGTTGTTTTGTTATTAGTGTGATTGCTTCTAAGCCCGCTCACCATGTAGCCTCTAGTAATTCTTTTGTTGTTACGCTACCATAGAAAAAGAGGACTAAGACATGAAAAAATTCCTGCCATTATTAGCCGTGCTAGCCTTTCTTTTTGTTGGGTGTTCGGCCACTTTAAATCAAAAAAAGCAATTGCTGACAACGACGCAGACTGTGCAAACCCAAGTGCAGCAGGAACAGCAAGCGTTGCAGGTCATCGGCTCGACGGTGAATGATTTTCCATCCACCTTTGAGAAGGCTTACCAAGATGACCCGTCGGCAGATCTAAAAAATGACGATGGTGCCGTCAAGAAATTGTTGGATAAGCGCGCCGCAGCGTTTAAATCATTGGAAGCGGCGAACACAGCGCTGACTGATGCCAATAATACCTTGACCAAACTCAATAACCAACCGTCTGAAGACATGCCACAAGCGCCGCTGAGCAAGGTGCTCACCAGTCTCAAGCTGGCCAAACTCGATCACAAAACCCTGGTTAGTTATTATCGGGAAATGTTGAGTGCCGAGGACGATTTTTTCGCGGCCACGGCTGGTAGTGACGTCTCGCAGGCGGATTTGGAAACCCAAATCTCACAACTTAATCAATATTACAGTTCACTGAATCAACAAATTGATGTCATGACCGCTAACCTGACAACAGTGACGAGTCAGAATGCCAAGTTAACTAAGGCGGTCAAAACGATGCACGACTGATGTTGACACATCACCATAACGCATTCACTTTCCGAGGAGGCTTCTTCATGCCGCAAAGCGTGGCAATTATTATCCCTTGTCATAATGAATCCGAAAATGTTCCTTTGATCTACCAAGCTTTAAAGAAAACTTTTCAAACTGACTTACCCCAGCTGCAGCCGCAAATCTGGTATGTCAACGATGGCTCGACTGACGACACGCTCGCTCAAGTCCAGCACCTGCAAGAAAGCGATGCGCAAGTGCACTACATTGATTTATCGCGGTCATTTGGTAAGGAAGCTGCCATGTACGCCGGTTTGGTCACAGCAAAAGCTGACTATTATGCAGTGATGGACGCCGACCTGCAAGATCCGCCAGCCATGTTGCCGGATATGTACGCTGCCCTTCAGGAAGGTTATGACATGGCCGGTGCCCAGCGGACAGATCGTTCCGGTGAAGCACCAGTACGGTCATTCTTTTCCAATCTCTTCTATAAGTTCATCAATCGTGTCTCCCAGACACAGATTGTTCCCGGCGCCCGCGACTTTCGGCTCATGACCCGCCAAGTGGTTGACGCGATCGTACATATGACCGAGCGTAATCGGTTTTCAAAGGGGCTTTTCAGTTGGGTTGGCTTTAAAACCAAGTACCTTCCCTACCAGAATATTGAGCGCCAACATGGTGAAACCAGTTGGTCGTTTATTGGCCTTTTGCGTTACGCCATCGATGGGATTATTGATTTTTCCGATGCGCCGTTGACCTTTGTTTCCATGATCGGCATTATCAGCTTCTTAGGCGCGTTTGCGGCACTGATATTTATCGTCATTCGGGCGGCCCTTTATGGCGATCCGACAGCAGGCTGGCCGTCCATGGTCTCGATTTTCCTCATGATCGGCGGCATTCAACTATTCGCGCTGGGTATTGTGGGTCGTTACATCGGCCGGATCTATATCGAAACCAAGCAACGCCCGATTTTTATTGCCCGTAAAATCAAATAAAACCGGCATGCAGACTTTTCAGCTCGTTAAGCGCAAAAGTCTGACACACCGGTACATTGACCATAACGCACTACTTCGGATCTTCGGAAGTGGTGCTTTTTTCTGGATCAAAATTGCGAATCGCGATAAAGATCCAGCTCAGGAAAAATATAATGGCAGCCGCCAAGGAAAGCCATCCAGTGACATGTTGCAACCGCGTGCCGGTATAGACGACCCGCACCCGGTGACTGCCAGCCGGCGCCGTGATGGTCAGGCGGGCATTTTTACCTTGGGCACGATACGGAACGACTTTCCCATCGACGGTGACGTTATAGCCGACATAGGCAAACTTAGGTAATTGCAAGACAACCGATCGCGGGCTGGTGTAGCCAAAGCGTAAATCGTTATAATGCTGGGTCAACGGGGTCAAGCGTTGAAGTTTATGTGACGGCAAAACCACGGCTTGATCTTTCTTGAAAAAGGTGGTGGGATCAAATTCCTTCGGTGCATACTCCGATCCGCCGCCAGTCGCATCGCCATAGTAGCCGGCAGCATTTTTGTCTGTCACCCGATAAGTATTGGCATTCGTCATGGTTGTATTGATTGTCGCGGCATAGCTAAACCCAACCACGCAGGCCGCCAAGACCATCCCCCATGCGAAACGTTGCGGACGCACTTTTTCTGCCACCAACAAAGCCACAGCCAGACTCAGGAATAAAGTCGTTAACTCCAAGTATCGCCACGGAAACTGAATCGTGCCTAAAACGGTCTTCCGAAACAGTGACCATGGAAAAAGATTAGTGCTTAAGAAGATGGTGACAAAACCCAGTCCTGCCGCTACTTTGACAGAACGGCTTAACTTAGGCCACCAGAGCGCTAAACCGATCGCAATACCTAGCATCAAAACGCCCATCCCCGGACGGAACGTCTGATTCACGTTTTGCATGTTGCTGGTGGAGGCATACATACTCAATGAGTTTTGAAACAAGTCGCCTAGGCTGTATTGCAGGTAATTGAGCCAAATGGTTGCGGATTCGGCAAGTTTAAGCGGCAAATGTTGCGAAATCTCCAACATAGGCAGGTAGCTGCCCACCCCCATCCATAGGGAGCTGATCGCCGCATATGCCGTATACCGCACCATCCGCCACGAAACGCGTCTTAATGCCACCAACACAAGAAACCCGCCAACCAGAAACTCGAGCACCATTACGAGCGACAACATGTGCGCGTACATCAAGCCCGTAACGCCAAAGGCCAATAAGAACCAGTTGTCCGACTGCTTTATATAGATCAGGTACATTCCGGCTGTAATGATCGGCAAAAAAATAAAGGCAAGATTTTCACCAAGCGCCCCGCGAACAAAGGCATCCAGCATCCGATAGACCGCTGTTGTATACACGACGCTGAAAACGAATGCCTCAAGCGGACGGCGGCGAATTTTCAGAAAACTGGCGTAGGCCGCCAGCACCGTCACCACCAAAATCAGCGTTTGATAACCATAGTAGGCGCTGACAACCCCGAGTCCGGCTAACCGCAGCCAAACATACGGGAGCAACATCAAGGACGGATAAAAGGCATCAAAAGCATAGCCAAAATGGCGAACTTCTTCAGGAAAAACCTTCGGAAAATACGCGCCATGCTGGACACTGGTAACGTAACTTTCCATGCGGCGCAATTGCGGCATCGTGTCGTCTTGGTGGAAAATATAGGACAGATGCAGTTGCGGCCACTGTACCAATAACACTAAAGCAATCGCCAACATAGGCAGCAGCCAGATCGCATTTGTTTTTAAAAAATCCCTGATGTCTGAACTTCTTGTTTGTGTCGCCATAAAAGCCCTCCAAACGATGATCATCGCGAACGTTCTTCTAATATTGTAACAATAACGACAGTGACGGGCGAAGTGAT
>ENA-UOTV01000009-UOTV01000009.1-synthetic-metagenome-genome-assembly--contig:-NODE-9-length-14094-cov-4.296460_pt1 | contig 14094 bp, 14 predicted proteins | sample MGYA00238142_ERZ746979 | MGnify/ENA primary metagenome ERZ746979 (study PRJEB28755, sample SAMN02352511) | synthetic metagenome | study: EMG produced TPA metagenomics assembly of the Artificial... | reverse complement strand
TTACACGCAGGTTTCTGGGCTGGCGAACGCGTTAATGCGATTCAATAAATCCGTCATGCCGCATTCACCGACTCATTTTCATCGACGGCCGGCCTTGGCAGAAAATGACTCAGCGCCGCGATCACCAACCCAATGACAATGGTCCAACCGGCCACGCGCTGCCACAACGGTGAATACGCAAGAAGCAAATCGCGCGCCAGTTCAGTATTGACCGGCATTCGGGCACTAATGGCACCTAAAAACGGGCTAGCGGTTGTTAAGACTGCCATAAATCCGCCCATATACCCCATAATGTAAGTGGAGCGACCCGTGACCACCAAAAATTGCCGCCAAGAGTGGGCGGTTTTTAGCATAATCAATAAAACGATCACCATTAGGATCGCTGCCACAATGACCGCGGTTTGCGTCATGAGCACCAGTAACGGATAAGCCCGTCCCCAGCCTTCGGACATCACGAGCTGATTGATTTCGCGATCAAGGAAGGCTGTGAGGCTCGTCAGCACTTTCTTTTGATCAAAATTTTGCCCTTGATCGGCAGCAGCTTTCTGCAGGCGACTTGCTATGCTCTCTTTAATCGTATCCAGTGACACACGCATTTGATTGTCCGCACTGGCAGTCACCATTTTTGAAGCCAATCGTTGGGTGTCATCAATGGTCACCAGCGTCGATTGCGGATTCAAAGTGGCGCCATTCTTGTTCGCCGTGTCGATTAATTCTTTATTTAGGGATTGGGTCATCTGCACCAACCCTTTACTTTTAACAATCACCTGTTCAGTACGTGCCGGTGTCCCAACCGTCAGCATCATTCCCGTGCTGAAGGCTTCAACAAAAAGAAGCACCCAGAAAATCATGGTGAAAAATGCAAACCAACTTCGGGAAATGGCTCGCCATTGTTGTGTTCTCGTTTTGACCACCTGCTTCCTTATATGGCATTCATTATACACGATGCACCATCGTGACTTGTACGCATCCTGACATTTGGACTACACTAAATGAAGTGGCAACGACATCACCTGTTATTGCACGATAAACCACCAGCGATTTCGTATTTCACAAGGAGGTTGTTTGCATGCACTATACGTTAAACGACGGCAACGTCTTGCCGGCAGTCGGGTTTGGGACATATAAATTAAATGGCACGAACGGCGTCAGAGCCATGGTCGGTGCCCTTTACTTAGGGTATCGCCTGCTCGATGCAGCGTTTAATTATGAAAACGAAGGTGCTGTGGGCGAAGCGGTTCGCCAAAGTGGCATTCCCCGCAGCCAATTGATCGTTGCATCTAAGTTACCCGGCCGTCATCACCGTTATCAGGAAGCCATTGACACCATCGAAGAAAGTCTATACCGCGCTGGTCTGGATTATTACGACCTTTATTTGATCCATTGGCCTAATCCGAAAGAAGGACTTTACGTTGAAGCGTGGCAGGCGCTGATTCAGGCACAACGGTTCGGCTTAATTCGCTCAATTGGTGTTTCCAACTTCTTGCCGGGGCACATTGATCGGTTGATTAAAGAAACCGGCGTCACGCCAGCGGTTAATCAAGTGGAGCTACATCCTTACTTTAACCAGCAAACCCAACGTGAGTATGATGACGCCCATAACATTCAAACAGTTGCCTGGAGTCCCTTAGGTCGCGGTGCCGTTTTAAAAGAACCTGTCATCAAGCAAATTGCTGCGGAACATGGTAAAAATGTCGGGCAGGTTATCCTGCGCTGGGATCTCCAACACCGTGTCTTGCCAATTCCAAAATCGGCTCATCTTTCCCGGCAGCGCACTAATCTTGATATTTTTGATTTTAGCCTGACAAAGGAAGAAATGACAGCCATTGATCAGTTGAGCAAGCCTGATGGCCGCTTAAGGGATCAGGATCCGGCTGTTTATCAGGAGTTTTAATTTGTTTCCATAACGCGTTCGCCGGCGCAGGAGCCTGCGTGTAAGGACCTTGGTCGCAATGGCCAAAACCCGGCCATCACGTCCAAGGTCCTTACACTCCGGTTTCTGACCGCGCCGGCTCACGCTCACTCAAAAGGAGTCGCAGCGTTTCGCTAAAGACGACACCGCAACTCCTTTTTCTGGCTTTATGGCTACTAACCAGCAATTTTACTTTTAAACGAAAGAGGCAATCATCATGACTGAACCTATTCGCGTTTTATTCATTTCAATCTCCGGCAACACCCGCGCTTTTGCTCATCGCTTGGCTGACTATGCCGATGCCCAGCACCAGCAGAATCCCGACAATCCACCGATTCAGCTGAAAGAAATTTCTGAAGCCACCCAGAGCGATGGAGAAACCAAGCCATTTTTTGTCATGGTGCCCACGTATCTTGACGGCGGCAACGGTATCGACAATGGTGTCAAGGAACTGATGACCAATGCGATGGGCGACTACCTTGCTGAAGGCGAAAATGCCGAGTATTGCTTAGGCATCATCGGTTCGGGCAATCGGAATTTTAATGAACAATACTGCCTCACTGCCAAACGCTACGCTAAAGAATTCGACGCCCCGTTTTTAGCCGACTACGAACTTCGCGGCACACCAAGCGATGCGCAAAAGATTTACACGATTCTCGCCCGCGTTGCCGCCAATGAAGCGCAGCATTAAACGCACACTCACCAGTTGGCGTTAAACCAGCCGACTACGCGTTTGGCGTAAACCTGGGGATGATCCGGAAAACTCCGCGCATGAGCCGCACCCTTAACCACCCAGAGCGCTTTTTTCGCCTTGGTGGCTGCGCGATAATTCTGGTAAACCATTTTAGTCGGGACAAATGTGTCTTTGGCTCCGTGGATAAAAAGAATAGGCCGTGTATTCTTGTGCAAAGCCGTGATCGCACTGGCATCAAAGAGGTTGTAACCGGCTTTAAGCGTTGCGGTCAGTGCCACTGCCGGTACCAGCGGCCATTTTGGCAAATTGAACATCGACTTGGCTTGATAAGCAAGTTCGTCAATAATGCTGATGTAGCCGCAATCTTCGACAATGCTCTTGACCTGCGGCGGCAGCTTCTCGCCGCTGATATACATCACCGTTGCGCCGCCCATCGAGACACCGTACAAGGCAATTTGACTCTGTTTGCCTTGTTTTTTGATGATTTGATTAATCCATTTCAGGTAATCTAGCCGGTCTGGCCACCCATAACCGATATAATTGCCTTCCGACTGGCCTTGGCCACGATCATCAGGAGCCAGAACATTGAAGCCGGCATCATGAAACATCTTGATTTGCGGCGCCATATATTCTTTGTTCGTCATATAGCCATGCGCCACCACAACGGTTTTGGTCGTTGGTTTAGCCGCCGGAACATAATCCGCCACCAGCTTAAGCTTGTCGCCCACCGCCTGCTGCGTCCAAGTTTCTTTATGTACGGATTTAAGCCACGCCTTCCCGTCCGTAATGATGCGACTCTCTTTGCCACTCAAAAAAGACTTCTTTGAGGGCACGAAGGCATATTGGTAAAAGTAAAGACTGGCACCGATCAAGCCCACCACAATAACCCCAACAACTGATAGTAGCCCGATCAACCACGCTTTTTTATGTTTTCGCACGTTCTACAACCTCCATAAGTAGTTCAAGTCCTTTACATAACTAAAAAAGTGTACCGCAACTTTTCAGAATTTCAAGTTACATGTAGCCTGTGTTTTGTTAAGATAATGTCTGGAGGAAGAAAAATGACTGATAAACCCTTACTAGAGGCATATGTGGATGCTTATTTTTCAACATTCAAAAATATCAACGAACTGATCTCAGAGCCCATGGCCCAATACCATTTGAGTTTCGAGCAATACCGGATTTTATCCGACATTGCCAATGATCCCACCATCAGCTTGACTGCCATTGTTGCCAAACGCGGCGTAACCAAGCCGGCTGTTGCGCGGCAAATACGCGTGTTGCGTAATTTGAATTACGTGACGCAATCCAAGTTCGAAGCTGATCGGCGGCGTAATACATTGCAGCTAACACCGCTTGGTAAGCAGGTAGAAGCCGCGATTACCAAAGAAGCCAGCGAGCGCTTCAACGAATGGGTGAACGCTTTAGGCGTACGCAAAGCCAAGCAATTTGTGAAACTTTTAAATGAAATCGGCACAAAAGTCATCCAGCCCCGGCAAGCGGCAAAAAAAGAGCAGTAGGCTGCCACCGTCTGGATATAAAAACGACGTCAAAGTTCGGAACACCGAACTCTGGCGTCGTTTTGTTACCTGCGGATGTACCACACGTTCAGGATTTGGCGCTAAGTTTGGCAACCTTTTTCAAGCCTTCCGGAATTGCTTCCGGCTTGTCGGCCAAGACTTTGGCGCCGGCATCTTGCAACTCCTTGGCTGAACCAAAGCCATAGGTAACGCCCAGCAGCTGAACATGATTATCCAAGCCACCGGTCATGTCGTTTGCCCGATCACCAATCATGACACTGACAGCCGGATCCGTTTGGGTCGCCTTCAGCGCATAGGCCAAAACATCGGTCTTTGTCACTCGCGTCTGCTCATCATCGCTGGCACCGTAAGCACCGGCAAAATATTGATCCAGTGAAAAATGCTTAACCAAACGATGCAACATGGTCTCTGGTTTTGCCGAAGCAATATAAAGCTGATCGCCTTGTTGCTTCAGGTTAGCCATGGTATCCAGAAACTTAGGATAGAGCTTTGCCTGATACAGTCCTTCTTCCTCATAGTCATGATGGAAAGCGTCAATTGCTCGTTTAACTTCGACATCATCCAATTCCGGCCAGACTTTCGGTAACATGTCCACCAGTGCCGGACCAATAAATTGCACATACGCCGAATTATCCAAAGGCCGCAAGCCGCGATCCTGAACCATATATTTTAATCCCGCGACAATGCCGGCTTCCGAATCTGCCACGGTCCCATCAAAATCAAAAAATAAAGTTGCCATTGAAATCCTCCTTATTTTCAACCGCCCATAAGCGCCTCAAACCGTCATGATCGCTTATGTCTTGGTGAGCTTACCACTTACATTATACAAGTTCCTGTTCCCGATGGAGGGCGTCCTTTAGAATCACCGGCGCAATTAACGTTGTGAGGACAATGACCACAATGACCGCCGAATAATACTCGGCATCCATCAACTTAGCCTCAAAACCGATTTGAGCCACGATCAAGGCCATCTCACCGCGGGACACCATGCCGGCGCCGACCACGTTACTTTGCAACCAAGTGGCCCCAGCCAAGCGATCGCCAAGGCCGCACCCGACCCACTTGGTGACCAAAGCCAGCAAGGTCAAAATGACGATAAACCCGATATCCCTGCCAAACGTATCAAAGCGCATGTTCAAGCCGACGCTGACAAAGAAAACCGGAATGAACACCGCATAGCCAATCGCACTCAGATTACTGTCAACTTCCTGCCGATAATGGGTCTGCCCAACCGCGACTCCGGCAAAAAAGGCGCCGATAACCGCGGACATCCCGACAAGATCCGCCACATAGGCCATCCCCAAGCAAATCAGCAGCGACATAATGGTAATAGCCGAAGCCGGGAACAGTTTTTCCGCCAGCCCCATCAAGTACGGCGCCGCCCAGCGAACCACCAGATAAATCCCGATGAAGTACAGCAACTGTTCGACAATTTGCAGCCAGAACGGCACGCTGGCTGTCTTTTGTTCCCCTAACACCGCAACCGTGAAACTCAAAATCAAAACGGTCAGAATATCGTCGACCACCGCCGCACCCAAGATGGTCGCCCCGTTGCGGCCGTCCAGTGCATGCAGTTCTTTTAAAACCTCAACGGAAATCGAGACGGATGTTGCTGCAAAAGTGATGCCGAGAAAAAGGCTGCTGGTCAAATTGAATCCCCAAACGTGAGCAAAGCCGAACACGACGACCACAGGCACGATCACCCCAATCACCGCTACCAGCATGCCGGGTTTGAAATATTTTTTCAGCAAATCCAAATCGCTTTCGAGCCCGGCCAAAAACATCAAAATAATAACGCCAATTTCGGCAAATAATGAAATCGTATGGCTAGGCGTCAGCCAACCCAATAATGCCGGTCCTATCAAAATTCCCGCTAACAACTCACCGATCACGGCTGGCATTTTCAGCAAGCGACTGATATGCGCCAGTATCAATGTTGTTACCAAGATGAGTGCTAAGTTGCCAATATCCTGCATATTTCTCCTCCATTTTGAAAATCGTCAACCCGTTGTCAGCCGCACCTCGTAAGCATTCCGTTCCGGCACCGGCTCATCCATGTACACAATCCCGCGAAAATCAAAGCCCATCCCGGTAATCGCATGTTGCATAATCACGTTTTGTGCGTGCGTATCGACCCGTAAGTCGGTAAAACCGCGGCGATAGGCTTCACTCATGATGTTGCTGAAGAAAACCCGACTCAGTTGCTTGCCGCGAATGCTGCCGTCAAGCGCAAATCGATGGACGGCCAGGTATGGCACATCGGCCAGCCAGCCTTCCCCGTCGATCCGTAGATAGTGCGGGTCCGGCCCCACAACCAGCGCCGCCAGTCCGTCCACTTTCCCGTCAACCACGAGCACCCGGCCGATCCCGGTGGCAACGTCCTGCTCAATGGCTGCCTGATCCGGATAAGTGCCTTGCCATTGAGGAATGCCCTGATCGCCTAGAAACCTGCGAGCAGACACAATCACCCGCATCATATCAGGAATATCATTGGTCGTCGCCGCGCGCATGAAAATGGTTGACATCAGCTTCAACTCCAAACAATAATTGTATTGCCCTATTTTCCCGCATCTGACCGTAAGTTTCAATCTGCCCGTCAAAAGTTAAGACCCTTGCTCAAATTTAGTGACAAAAACGCCCCCGCAAAATAAACTGCGAGGGTCATTTTCGATGCTAACAATCTTAATGTCGGTGATGCATATGATGCTTCTTTTTCAAAGGCACCTCTTCATACTCCGGTGCAAAGACGTCATGGGCGCCGCGATGTTCTGGCGCCAACCGCCAGTTGTGGCGACCGTGATGATGCTTGTGCATTTGTAACTTAAGACTCAACTGTTTGGTTCGCTCTTTTTCGATGCGCAGTTTCTGGTGACCGCGAATGATCATGATGCCGCCGCCTAATGCCAACGCAATTGGAATCAAATGCACGACGGCCATCGGGATCATTAATTCCGGTTGTTCCTCAATCGCCTTATCAAACGCATGAACCGGTTCAAATAGATCATCTTTTAATTCATCAATGCTAGCCATGAAAGCACCTCCATTACCTAAGCAACTTTAAATTACCACTTTTATTATAACGTTAATTGTCACTTAAAGGTGCTTTTGCGTCGGTTTGCGTGAGCCACTGGCCTAAATGGCTGAAATAATCGGTCGGATTGTCCAACATCTGCCCGTGCCCGGCGTTTGGGGTAACATGCAACGTGGCATGTGGGATCGTTTGGGCCATCCGTTCCGCCGCGGTCAATGGCATGGTCTCATGGCCGCCAAATGTCAAATAAGTCGGCACCGTGATTCGGTGCATATCGGCCCGGCGATCCCAATTTTTAAGCGCGCCGACCATCACGAATTCGTTGTCACCTTGAAAATAGTGATAGACCGGCGTTGCCAGTGTTGAAATTAAGTGCCGTGGCTGGGGATCGGCGGCATGGTGTAGATAGTGCTCACCTAGTTCGCTCACTAATGCTTGGTATTTAGCATCGTCAAACGCATGGCGGGCCTCGATTTGCTGCATATACGCAACGTCTTCAGGTGAAAACATCTTTTCGCGAATTTTGTTGATGTTCACTAGGTATTCATCCAGATTATCAATCATCGAGCTTAGGACCAGTCCCTTAAGGTGTTCGCCATATTTCAACGCATACTCGATCGCCAACACGCCGCCCCAAGATTGACCAAGCAGGTAAAAGTGATCAATCCCCAGCTGCTGCCGGACATTTTCCACCTCATCGACGTAATAATCGATGTTGAGGAACCGTTTTTGATTGGCCGGATCCGAAAAGACGGGTTGATCGGAAAAGAATGAACCCAATTGGTCGTAACGGGTGACGCGGACACCATACGGCGCCAGTTCTTGCGCAAAGTTTTCAAACACTTCGTTGGTGCCGCCGGGTCCGCCATGCAAGGTCATCAGCCGAATCTGGCCTTGGCCTTGCGTTTGGGTCCATAGATGATAACCGTTTGGCAACGTTACAAAGCGGGTTCCGTTCGGGTTTAGTTTTACCATGCGATCGCTTCTTTCCTGTCATTTAGCCCTTATTATGACGGTTGCTGCGGGCTCAGACAATAGCATGTGGCCAGCAGAACTTCAAATATTCGTAAAAACAAGTGTGATATTCGGCATCTGGTTGCATAGATTGGTAAAATAAATTAAAAGAATTGGAGGGCATGCGATGGCAGCGCAAAACATTTCACCTGATCAAGGTTTATCGGCACAACAGGTTCAGCAGCGGTTTGACAACGGTCAGCACAACCTTCCGCTTAAGCCGCTGACCCGTTCCATTGGCCAGATTATCCAAGTCAACACGTTTACTTTATTTAATTTGGTCAATGTTGTTCTGGGTGCGCTCATCATCACCACCGGCAGCTACAAAAACCTGTTGTTCCTTGGCGTGGCCATCATTAACACTGCCATTGGTACCATTCAGGAAATTCAGGCTAAGCGGCAAATCGATAAAATGTCCATCCTCGCCGCTGCTCATGCCACCGTCATTCGTGACGGCCAGCAACAAAAAATCGATCTCGAGCAGCTGGTCATGGATGATATGGTGCTTCTCAAACGCGGCGATCAGATTCCGGTTGACGGTACCGTTGTTGCCACCAACGGGCTTGAAAGCGATGAAAGTCCGTTAACCGGTGAATCGCGGCCAATCACTAAAAAAGTGGGCGATCCGTTGCTTTCCGGCTCTTTTGTGGTTTCCGGGCAAGCTACCATGCAAGTGACTGCTGTCGGCAAAGATACCTTTGCCGCTAAACTTTCCTTGGAAGCCAAAGCCGAAAAAGCCAGTCAAAGTCAATTGCTGGCAACGATTAACCGCATCATTCGGGTTTTAACCTATGTGCTCATTCCGATCGGTATCATTCTTTTTTCCGTTTCCATGATTCGTCGCGGCAATTATAATCGGGCTATTTTAACCACCAGTGCGGCCATGATCGGGATGATTCCGGAAGGTTTGGTGTTGCTGACCAATGTGGCGCTGGCTGTTTCTGCCCGCAACCTGGCTGTCAAACGCGTGCTGGTTCGGGCCTTACCCGCCATCGAAGCCTTGGCGCGTGTCGATACGATTTGCCTCGATAAAACCGGTACCATCACCAGTGGAAAACTTAAAGTCGCTAACACATTGCCAGCAACTGGCCACACCGCTGAAGATGTCACTAGTGCTGCGGCAGCCATCGTGTATGCGCTCAATGATGATAACGAAACCGCCTTAGCCATCAAAGCCGCAATCGACGCTGACGCCAACCAGCAGGTCACGCAAACTATGCCGTTTTCATCTGCGCGCAAATGGTCCGGTGCCGTGGTTGACGGACGTGCTTTATTTATGGGCGCCCCGCAGTTTACTTTTGGCGAACAGCTGCCTACCGATATCGCGACCCAAATCAAACAAGCCGCTGCAAACGGCTACCGTGTTCTAGCGGTGGGGACCGTCAAAACACTTGCTCAGCCGCTTGTGAACCCAGAGTTGCTCGGGCTCATTTTGATCACCGACGAATTACGCCCGACTGCCATTAACACCTTTGATTTCTTCAAGAGTCAAGGCGTGGCATTAAAAGTGATCTCCGGTGATGACCCGATCACGGTCGCCAATATTGCCAAACAGGCACACACTGAAGGCGCCGATCGCAGTGTCGACATGAGTACAATCGCTGCGGATGCCACTGAAGCCGACTTTCAGGCTTTGGTCAAGCAATACAACGTTTTTGGCCGCGTCACCCCGGATCAAAAGAAGCAACTCATTATGGCTTACCAAGCATTAGGCCATACCGTTGCGATGACCGGTGATGGGGTCAATGACGTCCTTGCTTTGCGCCAAAGTGACTGCAGCATTGCCATGGCTTCCGGTGCCGATGCCGCCAGCTCGATTGCGGATTTCGTTTTACTTGATTCTAACTTCGATGCCATGACTGGTGTGCTCAACGAAGGCCGCCGCGTTATCAACAACATCGAACGGGTGGCATCGATGTATCTGGTCAAAACCATGTACTCAGTCATCTTAGCCACCATTTTCGTTTTCCTGCCACTCGACTACCCGATCGTGCCGATTAACCTTACGCCGGTCTCGGCCATCGGCGTTGCCATCCCATCCTTCTTCCTGACGCTAGAGCCTAACTTTGAGCGCGTCACTGGGCAATTCATGCAAAAAGTCATGACGGTTGCCGCGCCAGCCGCTATCAGCGTGGTCGTATATACCTTATTGCTAACTTGGATGGAGTCGTTCCTGAACCTCAGCTTCGATGCCACCTCAACAATGGTCGCGATGTTGATCGGCACAATTTCCCTTAATGTGTTACTGGTCGTTGCCCGTCCCTTCAATCGGCTCAAGGTCGGCTTGCTGGCTGGTCTAAGCGCAGCGTTATTCCTGGTATTCTTTATTTTCAACCATGTCTTTTCGCACGCCAGCCTGTGGCAGTGGCAGCTAGCATTGATTTATGTACCTCTCATGGTCTCGACTGTACCGTTTTATCTGCTCATCCAGGAATTCCTTGGTCGGCGAGTGTTATCAAAAATCAATTGGCGCTAGACAAAAATTCCATCCGCCATTTGGTTTGACTCGTGTATACTGAATTTGGATGAATTTTCTGAAAATATTTAGGAATCGAGGCACACGCATGGCAGAGGAACAAACTTTAGTTTTGGTCAAACCCGATGGCGTCGCGAACGGGCACATTGGTGAGGTCATTACCCGTATTGAGCGGCGTGGCTTCACCATTGAAGCCTTAAAAGTCACTCAAACAACAACTGCTCAACTGCACCAGCATTACGCCGCACTTGTCGACAAACCTTTTTTCCCAAAAGTTGAACGTTTTATGACCAGCGGCCCGCTTGTGGCGATGATTGTCAGCGGCTTTAATGTGATTGAAGCCGTGCGGAAAATGACTGGTGCGACCAATCCGGCAGACGCTGCGCCAGGCACGATTCGCGGCGATTTTGGCCGGGAATGGGCCGACCAAACCATCCGCAACGTGATTCACAGCTCTGATAGTGAGGAAAGCGCACGGCGGGAAATTCCGATTTGGTTTGCGAACAAGCAATACGCGCCTAAGTCATAACCACCAGGCGGGTACATAACTAATAACCGAAAAAAGCCGCAGTACGATCTTTGTAACGATCGCACCGCGGTTTTTTTATGCCAACACGTTGACGGCAGGCAAGCTTAATAATACGTACGCCGATTACCAAAATTCAGCTTCGCAATAATCGTATTCGGCTCCGTCTGATCCGGCGACTGGATCCACAGGCCGCGCGAAGCCAATTCCTTGAACAAGTAATTCGCGGCAGCAATTTCTTCAGCAGCAGGATCATCAATCGTTGCCCCGGCCTGATGCGCTTGGGCAATAGCGTCGTCAACGGACAATACCACTGTGTCGGCAAAGGTCGTTTCCAAAGTCGCGTATAATTGTCCCAGTTTATCGTCAAGATAGGTCTCTAAAGCTTTGAAAAAATCCGCATGGTCGGCTTTTCGATCAAAGTAGCGCGCCACTAGCTGATTGTTGTCGATACCCATTCATAACACATCCTTTTTATATAATTCTACCATGAGCAGTTAGCCGAAAGAAATAATCGGTTCAACAGGAGGCCGACACGCATCTTAAGCGCGATCAATGCTATACTTTAGCCACCATGTGAAGGAGGTTTTTTTATGAGCGAAACCGAGTTACCTAAACGCCAGGCGGTTGATCCGAAGCTGACTTGGGATCTAACCCCGATTTTTCATGACGACTTTGCTTACGATGAAGCGGTCAAACAGGTCCGCGCCTTAACCAAGGATTTTGTCCGCATGTATCAGGGAAAATTGACGGAACCGGCCGTGATTGTCGATGCGTTGGCCGACTACGGCACGATTGTGGCCCTCGATAGCAAAATTGCCCACTGGGGATTCATGCCGTATTCGACTGATACCACCGACCCCAAATTGCGCGAACGCCAGGCACAAGTTACCGCACTGGGCGGCGAAATTGGCGGTCAATTGAGCTTCTTTCAAGCCGAACTCACCCAATTATCCGAAACCGTGCTTGACGCCGTGGTCGAAAAAGCACCCGATTATGCCGGCTTCATTCGCCAAATCAAAGTGGCCAAGAAAGGCGCCTTGCCGCCTGCTGCCGAAAAGGTGTTAGCGGAATTGTCCCCGGTTTTTCAGGCACCCAGCAACATTCGCGACCAAACGATTTTCGGCGACATGGACTTCGGCACGTTTACGGCTCACGGTAAAACCTATCCGCTTTCATTCGTGATGTACGAAGAGAATTACCAAAAGCATCCCGACACCGAAATCCGCCGCGCCGCCTATGCTCAGTTCAACAAGACGTTGCGCCGCTATGAAAACACCATGGCTGCCGGCTACTTAGCACAAGTCACCCGCGAAAAAATTACGGCAACCATGCGCGGTTACGATTCCGTCATCGATTACCTGCTCGCTGACCAGGAAATCAATCGGGAAATGTTTAACCGCCAAATCGATGTGATTATGCACGACCTAGCACCTGTCATGCGCAAATATGTGACCCACGTCAAAACGCTTTGGGGACTGGATCACATCGGTTATACCGACTTACAAATCGACATTGACCCGAGCTATGCACCGACCATCACCTTGGCACAGGCTCAGGAAATGATCAAAAACGCGACGGCGTTGATGGGCAAAGATTATCAAGATCAGATGATGCAGGCATTTTCGGATCACTGGATTGATTTTCCCGCCAATCAGGGTAAAGACTCAGGCGCGTACACGGCCGGGCCTTACGGTGTCCATCCATATGTTGAAATGACCTGGAGTAACACGCTGCCAGCAGTGTACACACTGATTCACGAGCTGGGACACACGGCGCAAATGGTCCGCTCGCAGCAAGCGCACAATGTTCTTGATGCGGATTTCAATGATTACTTAGTCGAGAGTCCTTCGACTTTCAATGAATTATTATTGACCCACTATTTGGAAGAAACTGCCAAAGACCCGCGGATGAAGCGATTTGCTTTGTCACGCTTGTTGAATAACACCTATTTCCACAACTTTGTCACCCACTTGCTTGAAGCGGCTTTTCAACGTGAGGTTTATACGCTGATCGATAAGGGTGAGAGTTTTGATGCTGCGCGCCTTGATGCGATTACACGTAAAGTATTGACCGATTTTTGGGTCCCGGCTGTTGAGCTTGAAGAAGGCGCTGAGCTAACTTGGATGCGGCAAAGCCACTACTACATGGGGCTGTACTCATATTCCTACTCTGCCGGTTTGACCGTGGCCACTCAGGCTTTTCAAGCTATTGAGCAGCAAGGTCAGCCTGCTGTTGACCGCTGGCTCCGATATCTAAGTCTGGGTGATTCACTCGATCCAGCTGCCGCAGCTCGTGTTGCCGGCGTCGATGTCACCACGGATGCTGCCCTGAAACACGCTATCAGTTTCTTAGGTGATACGGTGGATGAAGTCGTGGCTTTGAGTAAGGAAATTGATCAGGATTAGTCATAGAACTATGCAAAAACCGCATCTTTTTTCGGAGATGCGGTTTTTTAACGCACTTATTGGTCTTCGCGCACTTTGCCAATCAAATCTGAACGGCACCATGCGTAAACGGACCGTTCAGTAGGCTGGTCACATCGGCAACTAGTGGCTGAATCGCCTCTTGAACGGCAGGATATGACTCGGTTCCCCAGTGCTTTAACGCTCGGATTGCTCGCAGCCGCCGGAGAAAATTCATTTGGCTGAGCTTGGGATAGCCTTGCACATAATAAAAACTGGTTACGGGACAATCATGCATAAACTGATATTGCTTAATTTGCTGGCAATTCACATTGTCACGCCGAACCACGCCGCTGCCAAACACAATAACCATATCAGGCAGCATATCCTTGAATTGACGGAAAAAGGATTTCAAGCCGAGCACCTTATTTCCCACAAGGTGACCGTCGTAAATAATCAAGGTGCGGTTTTTTAAGTCCGAGGCTGTCAAAAACT
>ENA-UOTV01000008-UOTV01000008.1-synthetic-metagenome-genome-assembly--contig:-NODE-8-length-14465-cov-5.924497_pt1 | contig 14465 bp, 13 predicted proteins | sample MGYA00238142_ERZ746979 | MGnify/ENA primary metagenome ERZ746979 (study PRJEB28755, sample SAMN02352511) | synthetic metagenome | study: EMG produced TPA metagenomics assembly of the Artificial... | reverse complement strand
CCTGTTCTGGGATTGTCCTCAACGACTGGCTAACTTGTTCTTGCAATTTACGGTTTCTTCATGGCAACATATAGCAGCCAAATTGCCGAACATGGCCGATTTTTAATCAAAGCATGCTAAAATGACTTTATCAAATGTATTGGAGGCCAAGTATGATTTATGGCATCGGGGTTGATGTGACAGATTTAGACCGAATTCAAGCCGCTCAGGAAAAGAACCATGGATTCGCCGCGAAGATTCTGACACCCGTAGAATTAGCAAACTATCAACAATTGGATGGCCGCCGTGCTGTTGAGTATCTTTCTGGCCGGTTTTCGGCTAAGGAATCTTATTCCAAAGCTTTCGGCACCGGACTAGGCAAGGTCGCTTTGCAGGATGTTGAAATTCTGAATAACGAACTTGGCAAGCCGATTCTGACGAAACACCCATTTGCCGGCAATGCGTTTGTTTCCATTTCCCATAGTGAAACTTTGGTGTTCACCGAGGTAATTTTAGAAAAAGAAGGTCCTGAACGTGACGATCGGTAACTTCCGACCAGCAACAGTTTTGATTGATGAAACAGCTATTTTGCATAATGTCCAGCATGAGGTGGCGCGGTTAAAAAAGAAGACCCAACTTTTTGCCGTTGTCAAAGCCGATGCTTATGGTCACGGCATGTTGCGGGTGGCACGGGTTGCGAAAGCCGCTGGCGCAAGCGGCTTTTGTGTGGCGCTGCTTGACGAGGCGTTAGATTTACGGGACGCCAATTTTGTCGAGCCAATTCTGGTTTTAGGCATTGTGCCAAGCCAGTACGCTGCGATGGCTGCGGCACAAACGATTTCGTTACCGATTAGCAGTGTCGAATGGCTTGAGCAGGCGTTACCGGTGTTGGAAGCCCAACCGGAGTTGCCGCCTTTACGCATTCATCTTGCGTTGGATACCGGAATGGGGCGGATTGGCTTTACGGAAGATCAGGCACTTTTGGATGCCCTGAAGTTCATTCAGGAACATCCCAAACAGTTTACGGTTGAAGGCATTTTCACCCATTTTGCCACAGCAGATGATCCGGACGATGCCTATTTCAAACAGCAAGTGGCCAAGTTTAATCACATGGTGGACTTATTGCCAACCCGGCCCCGGTACGTGCACGTCTCGAACTCGGCGACCAGTCTGTGGCATGCAGCATGTAACGGCAACATGATTCGCTACGGTGTGGCGATTTATGGCCTGAACCCATCTGGTGATGCGATTCCGACAACACCTTTCCCGCTGGAACCTGCCTTGTCACTGGAAAGTGAATTGACTTACTGCAAGCAGGTTCATGCCGGTGACGGTATTTCCTATGGTGTCACCTATCGCGCTAAAGGTGACGAGTTTATCGGTACCGTTCCGATTGGGTATGCTGATGGATGGCTGCGGCGGCTGCAAGGGTTCCATGTGTTGGTTGATGGCCATGCCTGCGAGATTGTTGGCCGAATTTGCATGGATCAGTTCATGATTCGTCTACCAAAAGCCTATCCGGCAGGCACCAAAGTCGTTTTAATCGGGCAAAGCGGCGATCAGGAAATCACGCTCTTAGATGTCGCCAAGTATAGCGACACGATTCATTACGAAATTGCCTGCAATTTGACGCCGCGGTTAAAACGGCAAAGCATCAATCTGATCGGCAAATAACAAGGCAGTTTTTCAGATGATTGGCTAAGTGCGGTAGCTCCTGAATCGATTTTGTGATAAAGTAGCAACATGAACTTGGGAAGTTGGAGGAAGTTGTCATGAAGAAGCAAACGTCAGTAACGGTAACGTTTGATGCTGCTATTAAGGCGCGGTTAGATGCCTATTGTGAGTTGAATGACACGGATACTCAAGATGTGATCACGACAGCAGTGGCCAAATTTTTGCAGTCACAAGCACCCGATATCAACCAGCTGATTTCCGGCTACGTTGTCATGGGACAGATCAATACAGAGATCAGTCATGCTTTCTCCGCCTGCGAAAGTGAGGCATACGCCCATATTCGATAAGCAACGGGGGGCAAAAGCATGGATGTAACCGTAAAACGCGGAGATGTATTCTTCGCCGATTTATCGCCGGTTGTTGGATCCGAACAGGGTGGCAATCGACCTGTACTTATTATTCAAAATAACGTTGGTAACCACTACAGCCCTACGGTTATTGTGGCGGCCATTACCTCCAAGATTCAGAAACCCAAGATGCCCACTCATGTTGGCTTACGGGCAAAACAAGATGGGGTTGAACGTAACTCGGTGATTTTGCTAGAGCAGATTCGCACCATCGATAAGCAGCGATTACAGGCGCGTGTGACGGCTTTATCAAGCGCAAAAATGGCGGCTGTTGACCGTGCGTTGGCAATTTCAGTAGGGCTCGTTAGTTTGCCCAAACCAAAAACATACAATAAAAATTAACGCAATATTTTGGCAAAAAGCCGCCCCCACCTCAGTGATAAATTGATTGAGATGGGTGCGGCTTTTGGTTTATTCGACAACAACTGGCGTACCAGTTGGGACGGTTTCGAAAATCCACTTGGCATCCGGAATACTGAGGCGTACACAGCCATGTGAACCGGGTTTCTGGCCCAACTTTGCCGCTTCAGATTCAATATATTGACCGTTGACGTCAGTCGGCACGGTGTGGAATAAGTAGGTCCCGTGTAAGTAAAAGCTCGTGTAATAATGCGCGCCCATTTGTTCTTCAGGATTGAAAAAGTCATAGCCGCGTTCAGACTGAATCTTAAAGTGCCCATGCGGTGTCGAGTCGTCGATACCAGTTGAAGCATACATGGTGTAAAGGGTTTTAGCACCATCTTTAACAAATACCCGTTGCTTGTTCAAACTGACAACCAGCGAAAGGTGCGGGTGTTGCGTCAAGTCGGGATAAGGCTGATTTTCAGAGGGAGCTTGCCAGTCGATTTTCTTTGTCACGTTAAGAGCGACTTTGCTAGTAGGCTGATGTGAAGACTGGCTCACCTTGGCGAGTGTTGTTCCGGTGCGAAAAATGGTGGCAGCGGGAACCGATTTTTCTACTTGTTGGCCGGTGATGATGGTCACCAAACATACTGGTACCAAGACCGCGAAGAAAAACAGCTGCTTGCGAAATTTTGGTTTGAAATGATGGCTACGAAGGAAACGAACAGTGAAGACGATTCGATCCCAAAAATGCGTCAGAGTTTTCATGCGAGGTTTTCCTCCCCCGTGTCACGATCATTAGACCTAGATACTTATGCCAACGTATTATAAAGGATCTGCACTGCTTAAACCAGTAAACCGAATTGGCGCCAATGCTAATAGGCGATCTAAGCAGCGAGAAATGCGCGCCATACGCGTTCACCGGCACAGAAGCTTGCGTGTGTAAGGACCTTGAAGCCTAGATGGCCAAAGCCCAGCCATTTAGGCTTCAAGGCCACTTACGCTCCAGCTTCTGACCGCGCCGGTTCACGCTCACCATATAAAAAAGCTCGGCAGTAGTCATAACGTTGCCGAGCTTTTTAAAATCGGATTACAATTCTTCATCTACCCGAATCGGCTGTCCGGATTGCAGATCGTCAATTTCAACCACGCGGAAACTCTTTTTCTCCAGGCGTGAGACAATTTCATTTAACGTGTTTTCATCGGTCCCTGCAGGTAATGTGAACAAGGTACGGCGGACGAATTCGTCGCGTTTGGCATCCAAGGTGATACAACCGGAAATGGACACATACTTAGCCAAAATCTTGCTCATTTTTGCCAAGTCGCCGCGTTCGCCGGTGGACATCACGGTCAGAACATAGGAGCCAACGTCAACGTTCCAAGCCTCAGACAGCATCCCAAGCAATTTGGCATGTGTGAGAATCCCGTAAAAGTTGGCATTTTCGTCCAAGACCGCGATGTAAGGCAGATCCTTGATGTTGAAGAAGACTTTGAAAAATGGGGCATTCACCGGAATCGTCTTGGTCGCATTCTTCAGCAGATAAGTAACCGGCAGACTCATATCGCCGCCTTGGGACTTATGGCGATAGATATGCATCTTGTAAATATTGCCGCGGAAGATCGTGCCGCTTTCATCCAAGATCGGCACACAACGAAAGCCGGAGTCTTCAAGGATCTTCAATGCTTCTTCAAGGGTGACTGTTTCCTTGACAGTGGTCATGAATTCCTTTTTTAATACTAACGACTTAATTAACATTCGTTTTCCTCCATCAAAGGTGCACACTTTATTAAAATGTTCTAATCTTGTCCTATGATACCATAGTTTTTTGACGGTGTAACGGTCTTTCCGAGTAAAAAGTCACCGCCGGATGTTGCTTCACAATTGGGCACAAAAAATCGGCTCAGCAGACGGGTGCGTCACATGAGCCGATGTTAATTGTTGCTGACTAAGATGATATAGATTGGAAAGCTTAATAAATGATAACCGGCGTTCCTTCATCAACTGCGGCATATAACTTCGCCATGAAATCAGGCGGGTTGTTGACACAGCCGTGAGAACCGTGTTCCTTGTACCAATCGCCACCGTATTTAGGTTGCCACGGGCTGTCGTGAAGACCGACACCCGTGTAATCGATTGGCATCCAGTAAGAAACCGGGCTGGCATAGGAGCTGCCGTCATCATTTTTACCGCGCAACGTTGCATTACGTTGCTTCGACCAAACATAGAAGACACCAGATGGGGTTTCCTGGCTCGGCTTACCGGTTACGATATCGGAATCCATGACGACCTTCCCATCTTTAATGAACCATTCGTGTTGTTTCTCTTTTGAAACTTCAACGTAGGTTTTGCCGATATCGCCGTCAGTTGCGTAACCGGAACCGCTGTGGACGACTTCCTTGTTAAGATCCTGTCCAGCTTTGACGCTGGCAAGAATCATCGCTGCGGTCGAGGTGACATTAATGCTCCAGCCATACGTGCCAGCAGGAACCGAAACTGTCCCTTGCTGTTGCGAGTTAAACTGCCGGGTCTTATTAATGGTGCTGTACTGCTGTGATAGCGTCGAGACATAATTGGTAATGGCCTGACTGGAGACTGTTGCCTTGCCGTTGTCGTTGGTAACCCAGCTCATCACGGTTGCTTGAGGAACTGTGACGGTCTTGGACTGAATTTGCAAGGATACTTTGGTTCCGGCAAGCTTATTCATATCCCGTTCTGTCGTTTGCAGACTACTGTCAGACGCCTTAACGGTCGGCTTTTTGTACGTATCCGTTAAATTAACGGTTTGCCGATGATTATCCAAGGCGGTCGTCACCGTTTTAGCAAGTTTATCAGCGTCAATCTGATTACCGTTGACTTCTTTTTGAATCTTGAACTGGGTGCCATCTGCAACGAGTTTGGCATTGACCGGTTCCTGGCGTCCTTGGTTCAGTTTATTGGCAGTGGTGTCCGCAAACTGTTTTAGGGAAACACTGTTAATCGAAGGATCCTCATCAGCATGAGTCTTTTGACCCGCAAAAATCGAAGTGGTCCACAACCACGGATTTTGCTTATTCAGTGCCTGATTGAGACCCTTTTTGAAATCCTGGCTTAAGCCCAGGGCTCGGCCTTTGACCTTCATGACTTTTTTATTGCCTTCAACAAACGTATATTGGCGCTCATTGAACTGTTGTACCAGCTTCTTATTGGCCGCATTAACCGATTGACCTGATACATCAATTCCCAGAATTTCCGTGTTAGGTAAAAAATGATCGCGATAGTGCATGCTCCGGACGATATAAAACCCGCCTAGAAGAACGACTAGCGCGCCGACAACGAGGAGCCACCGTTTATTCTTATTCACTGATCGCTGCCTCCTGCTCCTTGTTTGTTCCTGTTTCGTAGCAAGCACTTCCTCAAAAAAATGACATTGTTCTTGCCCATTATAAGGTAACAAGCCCAGAATTAAAAGCGGTACGCCTCGTTCAGCTATAGGCATTTCGGGTGTGTTAACCATTAGCGGAGCGGCATCTGACAACTTTAAAAAAACATTATACTTTCAGGATGCTGCCAAGCGAGAGAAATGCGCTAAAGTCCCTAATCATTTTCGAGATTAAAAAAAGAACAACCGGGCAGTTGCCCGGCTGTTCTAGACTCAGTCATGATGATGATTACTGACGGGTTTCGATGTCGTTCTTCGCGAAGGCATCAGTCAGAACCTTCTTCAATTGTGAAGCAGATTTCTGCATGGATTCCTCTTCGTGGTCGGTCAATGGAATTTCCAGAATGTTCTGGATACCATTGCGGTTGATCACAGCTGGGGTACCGATGTAGATGTCGTTCAAGCCATATTGACCATCCATGTAAACGGACAGTGGCAGAACAGCATTTTCATCGTTCAGGATAGCCTTGGAGATACGTGCCAAAGCAGTTGCGATACCATAGAAGGTTGCGCCCTTGAGTTTGATGATTTCGTAAGCAGCGTCACGAACGTCTTCAAACATCTTAACAAGCTTGTCTTCCTTGATTTCCGGATGTGCTTTAACCCATTCGGCAATGGTAACGCCACCGATGTTAGCGTGTGACCATACAGGGAATTCAGTGTCACCATGTTCACCCATGATGTAAGCGTGGACCGAACGTGCATCAACGTTAACCATTTCAGCAATGGACTGACGGAAACGTGCGGTATCCAATGAAGTACCTGAACCAACAACCCGGTTCTTCGGGAAGCCGGAAAGTTTCCAAGTTGCATAGGTCAAGATATCAACTGGGTTGGCAGCAACCAAGAAGATACCGTTAAAGCCAGAATCCACAATCGGATCAACAATGGACTTCAAGATCTTCAAGTTCTTGTTAACCAGATCCAAGCGGGTTTCGCCTGGCTTCTGAGGAGCACCAGCAGTGATAACAACCAGATCAGCATCCTTGGCATCGCTGTATTCAGCTGAATAAATCTTCTTTGGGCTGGTGAATGGCAGCGCGTTGCTTAAGTCAATCGCGTCACCCTTCGTCTTGTCCTTAAAAATGTCAACGATCCCGATTTCTTGTGCAATACCTTGCAATACCATTGCATAGGCATAACTTGAACCAACGGCGCCGTCACCAACGAGAATAACTTTTTGGTGATCCTTATCCGTAATACTTGCCACGGTGATATCATCCTTTCTTATGTGCATGCAAACTGCATTTCATTGTGAGTATAACACATTATCAATTCGCCGAAACAAAATTGACAGACTTTTTCATAATTTTGCCATGGTTAAAAAGTCGCGCTCAGCCTTACAATAGCAAGACTTGTGAATCCTGTGACAAGCTCGCTTTCAGGAACGAAAACGCTTGCATGAGCGATTTTCACGAGGACTAAAAGCTTAACAGTTCACAAAATGAATGTGCACAGTTAATCAGTCCTGATGTGTTATACTGCATACTAATAGAAATTCACGTCCCAGTATGTGGATGACGGTGTATAGCGAAGTGACACCAAGCGCTTAACCTTGTGATGTTGGTTAGTGTTTGGTGTCCTTCGCTTGGCTTGGTTACGCAAGAATTGGCGCGTGAAAAAGGCGGCAGCTTGCTGGTGTTGCAAAAAAGGTGCCAGTCGTGCGTAATCGGTAGCCGTTGAGAGAAAAGCTTTAATTTAAGGAGACAAAATGAAAATGATCGTGGGTCTGGGTAATCCCGGACGAAAATATGCAGGAACCAAACACAACATGGGTTTTATGGTTGTAGACGAACTGGCTAAACGTTTGGGACTCAAACTTGATAAGCTTGAATTTGATGCTGCCACGGCGACTACCCGGATTCATGATGAAAAAGTGTTTTTGGTGAAGCCCCAGACTTATATGAATGCTTCAGGGCGGGCCGTACGCGAACTGATGATGTTTTATCAAATTCGGTTAGACGAAATCCTGGTGGTTCATGATGACATGGATCTGACGCTCGGCAAATTACGGTTGCGGCAACGCGGTTCAGCAGGCGGCCATAACGGGATCAAGGATATTATTAGCGCAACCGGCAGCGATGAATTTTACCGGTTGAAAATCGGCATTCAACACCCTCAGCGTCAGCGGGTTGTTGACTGGGTGCTCACGCCCTTTTCCCAAGCTGATCAGCCAACGATCGATGAGGCCATTACCAGAGCAGATGATGCGTTGGAAGACTGGCTAAATGGCATGCCGTTTCCGCAACTGATGAATAAGTTTAATTAAAAGTCGGTGGCTTGTTCGTGATCGCACGCGGCCGATTAGGTAAACTTAGTAGAAGAAAGAAGTAGGTGAAGCGATGAATTTGATCGACATGGTGCAGGCAGATCCAGAACTGTCGGCATTATGGCCTAAACTCAAAACCGGCCGTCATTTGGTGACAGGGCTTTCGGGTTCCGCCAAGACGGTCTTTTTTGGCGCGCTCTTGCAACAGCGTCAGCAACAACTTCTGATTGTCGAGAATAATCGTTTTCATGCGGATGAATTAGCGGCTGACTTGAGTAGTTTATTAGGCGATGCGCTGGTTTATGATTTTCCGGTTGAAGACGTACTGGCTGCTGAAGTTGCAGTGAGCTCACCGGAGACCCGCAATGATCGGATTAATGCACTAACTTTCTTGCAAAGCGGTAAGCCTGGCATTATTGTGACCAGCCTGGCTGGGTACAAGCGTATTTTGCCGGCGCCAGCGGTTTGGGCGGCTAGTGAGCTGACCATCGATATGGATTCAGAGCTTGAGCCGCAAGATGTTGCTAAGCAATTGATTGCAATGGGGTATCGCCGCGATTCACTGGTTAGCGCGCCGGGGCAATTCGCCATTCGCGGTGGCATTATTGATATCTATCCGCTCAATCAGGATGATCCGATTCGCATTGAATTATTTGATACGGCCGTCGATTCGATTCGCACTTTTGACATTGCGACGCAGCGTAGTTTGAAAAAGCTGACGCGCATCGTGATTTCACCGGCGACCGATATGATCGCGTCAGATCAGGTGCTAAGTGCAACCGGTGAGCGTCTTGTGAAGCAGGCAACGGCTTACAAGGCCAAGGTCAAAGATGCGGATACCAAACAAGCAATCACCGATGGACTTTTAACCACCGGCCAACAGCTGCAGGCACTGGAGCGGCCAGAGAATCTGGCTCTGTATGCACCGGAACTTTATCCGGAACATCAGCGCATCACTGACTACCTCACACCAGATGCACTCGTTGCCTTTGACGATTACAGCAGGTTACTGGATAGCGATACCCATTTAGTCCAGGAAACCGCAGAGTGGTATGCTCAATTGCAAACGGAAGGCCGGTTGCTGCCCAAGACACCTAATCCAAAAATTCAAGAACTTAATCAGCATGAACCGCATCCACGGCTGTATTTAAGCCTTTTTCAAAAAGGTATGGGACAATTGCGGCTTGATAGCCTAACCAATGTGCCGAGTCGTAATGTCCAACAGTTCTTTAGTCAGATGCCCTTGCTCAAAACAGAAACCGATCGCTGGGTGAAACAAAAACAAACCGTGGTCTTTCTGATTGCGGACAAGAATCGGCTAGATAAGCTGAGCGGAACGTTGAAAGATTTTGAAATTAGCAATGTTCTGACCGAACCCAATCATTTATTGCCGGGTCAAGTTCAATTGACGGAAGGCAGTTTGAAGAATGGCTTCGAGCTGCCGGACATGAAGCTGGTCGTTGTCACCGAGCACGAGTTGTTCAATGCACGGCAGCGACGGCGGGCACGGCACCAGACATTGGCCAATACGGAGCGGTTACGCAGCTACAATGAGCTGAAGCCTGGCGATTATGTGGTGCACGTGAATCACGGGATTGGGCAGTATACCGGGATGGAGACGATGGAAGTCGACGGCATTCACCGCGACTACATCACCATCGTCTACCGCAATAACGACAAGCTTTTTATTCCGGTTGATCAGCTGAATCTGGTGCAAAAATATGTCTCCGCTGACGGCAAGGCGCCAAGCGTCAATAAGTTAGGTGGCACCGAATGGCAGAAAACCAAACGCAAAGTGGCGGCCCGCATTGAAGACATTGCGGATGAGTTGATTGATTTATACGCCAAACGTGAAGCAGAAAAGGGCTATGCATTTGGCCCGGATGATGACTTGCAGCAAAAATTTGAAGACGAGTTTCCTTATCCGGAGACGCCGGATCAGTTGCGGTCAGCCAAAGAAATCAAACGCGACATGGAAAAACCGAAGCCAATGGATCGCTTGCTTGTCGGGGATGTCGGCTTTGGCAAAACCGAAGTTGCGTTGCGGGCAGCATTTAAAGCGATTGATTATGGCAAACAGGTGGCCATTTTGGTGCCCACGACGATTTTGGCGCAGCAGCATTTTGACACCATGAAAGAACGCTTTGCCGATTTTCCGATTAAAGTCGGGTTGCTATCTCGTTTTCAGACGCCGCACCAAAATAAAGAGACCATCAAAGCCTTGAAGAATGGCACGATTGACATTGTCGTCGGGACACACCGGTTGTTGTCAAAAGATGTGGCTTTTCGTGATCTTGGTTTGCTGGTCATCGATGAAGAGCAGCGTTTTGGTGTTAAGCATAAGGAGCGTATCAAGCAGCTGAAAAGCAATGTGGACGTCTTAACGTTAACGGCGACTCCCATTCCGCGTACCTTGAATATGTCGATGCTGGGCGTGCGCGATCTGAGTGTCATCGAGACACCGCCGACCAATCGTTACCCGATTCAGACGTTTGTCATGGAGCAAAATCCCGGGGTGATTCGCGAGGCAATTGAACGCGAAATGGAGCGCGGCGGCCAGGTCTTTTACCTGCATAATCGGGTGGAAGATATGGAGCGCACCGTGAGTCAGTTGGAAGAGCTGGTGCCAGATGCCAGTATCGGCTACGCGCATGGGCAGATGACCGAAACGCAGCTGGAAAACGTCATTTATGATTTTCTGCACGGTGCCTATGATGTGCTTGTCACAACGACGATCATCGAAACCGGCGTTGATATGCCAAATGCAAATACGTTAATTATCGAAAATGCCGATCATTACGGCTTATCTCAGTTGTATCAACTGCGGGGACGGATCGGTCGTTCGAGTCGGGTAGCGTATGCCTACTTCATGTATCAGCCGATGAAGGTGCTTAATGAGGAGGCGGAAAAACGACTGCAGGCGATTAAAGATTTTACGGAATTAGGCAGTGGCTTCAAAATTGCCATGCGTGACCTGTCGATTCGCGGAGCCGGCAATCTGTTGGGCAAGCAGCAACATGGCTTCATCGATTCGGTTGGCTATGATCTGTACACCCAGATGCTTCAAGAAGCGGTGAATAAACGGCGCGGGATTAAAACGGCACAGAAAACCGATGCTGAAATCGATCTGGGCTTGGAAGCTTATTTGCCGACCGACTATGTAGCTGATTCGCGGCAAAAAATCGAATTGTACAAGCGCATTCGTGAAGCGGATAGTGATGAAGCTGAAACGGAAATCAGCGAAGACTTGATTGATCGGTTCGGTGATTATCCGCAACCGGTGACTAACTTGCTTGCGATCGCGCACCTCAAACGGTTTGCCGACTTGGCTTGGGTCAATAGCGTACAAAAGACGGATCAAAAAATCGCAGTTGTGTTATCGCCACAAGCAACCACTAAAGCGCAAGGCGAGCCGATTTTTAAGGCGTTGGCCGCAACGACGCTTAAAGCTCAGGTTGCGATTGCTGATGGTAAGCTGACCGTGACGTTGACAATTCCTAAAACCATGCAGGCCGAGACCTGGTTGGCGCAACTGACAGCTTTTATGCAGGGATTGGTGAACGTTGTCAATCCCCAGCCGGAGAAAAAGCCGGCAGCTTAATGCCTTATGATTGGCCAGCAAGGGTTTCGCGAATCGAGCGGTCAGCTGTGACCATGTTAACAGGAGACCACCATGCATAATCAACAAATGAAGTATTTAATGCGCGGTGCATGGATCTTGAGCCTCAGCTCACTGATTGCCAAGATCCTCAGCGCAGTTTACCGGGTGCCATTTCAGAATATGGTTGGCGACACGGGATTTTACACTTATCAGCAAATCTACCCTATCTACGGGCTAGGGATGACGTTTGCGTTGTCCGGATTTCCGGTTTATATTTCCAAACTTGTCGCGGAAGCTGACGGTGACGAAGCAAAGTTAATGGTGGCTCACCAGAGCAACGTGATTTTGAACTGGGTTTCGTGGGGGTTGTTTTTGGGCCTTGAATTTTTTGGTCAGGAAATTGCCCGTGCGATGGCTGATCCCGAACTGTTACCGTTAATCCAAATCGTGGCGTTTATGTTCCTGACGATGCCGGTTTTGGCGACGGGACGCGGTTATTTTCAAGGGACGTTCGATATGGTGAAAACGGCTACGAGCCAAGTGGTTGAGCAGATTGTTCGGGTTGGCGTGATCTTATTGGCGGCATGGTGGTTCGTCCAATATCATTGGAGTGTCTACCAGATGGGTGCGATTGCCATGAGCGGGGCCTTTTTTGGCGGCTTGGCAGCAGTGCTGACATTGTGGCGGCCGTATCACCGGATATTTGGTCGATGACAGCTTTCGTTTTCCTGGCGTTCAGGCATATGCCCACCTGATTAGTCGCTTCGTCAGGGAAGGCGGCGCGATTACACTGTATGCCGCGCTGCTGATTTTGTTACAATTGGTTGACAGCTTCACGGTGACAAAAGGTTTGACCAGTTCCGGTATTGCCATGGCAACGGCCAAAAGTTTAAAAGGGATCTATGACCGTGGCCAACCCCTTGTTCAGTTGGGGCTTGTGGTGGCGGCTTCACTGTCCACAACTTTGCTGCCTAGTCTGACCCAGGCGCGCCAGCTACAGCAACGTCGGCAATTTATTCAACGTGGCGCAGAATTGGTGCATTTTAATTTAGCTTTTGCACTTGCGGCGACTTCCGGGTTGGCGGTTTTGATGCCGGCAATTGATTTACTGCTTTTTGGCGATACCGCCGGCGCGTTTGTCTTACAATTGTATGCCATTGCGATTGCCGTTGTTGCCATGATTAATGCGTATAACGCCATCTTGCAGAGCTTGGATCGGTATAAGGGCATTAGCGTGGCGCTGCTGATCGGTATTTTGATCAAGGCCGGGATTAACCAGCCGCTGGTTGCCCGGTTTGGGACGGCCGGCGCCAGTGGTGCAACCATTCTGGCATTGGGCGTGATCCTTTGCTTGATTTATTATGCCGTTCCTGAGACGATCAAAGGCAGAAGTGCGCTGCGGCTGTTTGTGCCAAAATTGCTTGCAGTGACCGGTCTCATGGTGTTGGCGGTTTACCTGGCAGTTGGGTGGATTCCGCTGAGCTCACGGCTGGTTGCGCTTGGTGTTACCTTATTAGGCGTGGTTCTTGGCGTCATCGTCTTTTTACTGACAGGTACCTGGTTCAAACTTTTGACGTTGCGCGAAATGCTTGATCTGCCCGGCGGTAAAAAGTATTTAAAATTTGTACGAAAAATAAAAGCGAGGTAAAGATATGCGGTTAGACAAGTTTCTCAAAGTTTCCCGAATTATCAAACGACGCACCGTGGCAAAAGAGATTGCCGACAAAGGACGCATCACGATTAATGGTAAAGTGGCCAAATCCAGTAGCGACGTCAGTGTAGGCGACACGCTGGTCATTAACTTTGGCAACAAAACACTGACGGTGCGCGCCGATGATTTGGTCGAAACAACCAAGAAAAACGATGCGGCAGACATGTACACGGTGCTGAAAGAAAATTATAAAGAAACATTTTAATGCGGATTTGTTGGTCTGTAGCCCCTTTGATTTGTTATACTTGATTTACTGAAGTCGTAACACGTGGCTGGTGAAAACGAGGGTGCGATCAGATGGCAAAGAATAATATCAGTCAATTAAATAATGCGTATACGCGTGAGCACACAGCAAAAAAGCAGCGTGCGCCCAAGTCCCGGGCACACGCGGTACATATGAAACGCATTCGGAATTTGCTGATTCTGATGGTGGTAATTTTGGGTCTGGGGGGCTTTAGTGTGGTTCGGACGCAAATGACACTGGGTGAAACCAATCATGCCGTGACGAAAGCCAAGGCTAATCTAGATAAACTAAAGGCCAACAAAGCGGCACTTAAAGTCCAGGTTGATCAGCTTCACAATGATGACTACACGGCCAAATTGATTCGGGAGAAATATCTGTATTCAAAACCCGGTGAGGTGATTTTTAACTTGCCGGATAAAGCCAATAAGATTCCGAATCTGAATGTCAGTCAATGAGCTTTTTGGCCCTGATTGGTGCAGCTTTTGTGTCGGCGAATGGATGTTGTCAGGTTTCGGTAGTTTGTTGGTTTGTGATTGAGTGGTATGCTTGAAGCGTGCGAAAGTGGCATACAGTTTTGATTGTGACAGGTTCACGCGCTGCTTGCGTGTCTTGTTACCCATGCTATACTTATAGACACATTTAATTAGGAGGACTTCTTTTTTTATGGCAGTTGAAGTTGGTACGAAAGTGACTGGTAAGGTCACCGGGATCACGAAATTCGGTGCATTCGTTGAGTTAGGCGATGGGAAAACCGGATTGGTGCATATCAGCGAGGTCTCTGATGCTTATGTCAAAGACATTCAAGATGTGTTGCATGTT
>ENA-UOTV01000007-UOTV01000007.1-synthetic-metagenome-genome-assembly--contig:-NODE-7-length-14653-cov-4.484792_pt1 | contig 14653 bp, 11 predicted proteins | sample MGYA00238142_ERZ746979 | MGnify/ENA primary metagenome ERZ746979 (study PRJEB28755, sample SAMN02352511) | synthetic metagenome | study: EMG produced TPA metagenomics assembly of the Artificial... | reverse complement strand
AGTACGGTTTATAGTCGTAGATGGAAAGCGGACTTCAAGTTTAAAGAGTCACTCCTTCAGTAACCAAGACGTCGCTAAGTCCCTACCGCTGACGAAATTCACTGTTCCACTTCTTAAAAAAGGCGCTGCCCCAACTCGGGACAACGCCTTTTCACATCCACAATATTTACTTTTCCTTATCCCGGATCGCCTTTTGCTGGTGTGCCGGCTTCGCGAAGATCATGCGCCCCGCGGCCGTTTGCAGCGCACTGGTGACGATGACTTCCAGCGGTTTGTTCATGTAGAACTTACCGTCTTCGACCACCACCATCGTGCCATCGTCGAGATAAGCGACGCCTTGTTGCCGTTCGGAGCCGGATTTGATGACGGTGACCGTCATGTTTTCTCCGGGGATCACATCGGGCTTCAGGGCATTGGCTAGCGCGTTGATGTTGAGCACCGGGACATTTTGAAATTGTGCGACCTTGTTGAGGTTAAAGTCATTTGTCATGACGATGCCATCGAGCAATTTAGCGAGCTTTAGCAGCTTGCTGTCGACTTCGGTTAAATCGTCAAAATCGCCTTCGTACATCTCAATATGAATGTCTTTATCCTTTTGCATGGCATTCAAAATGTCCAATCCGCGGCGGCCGCGCATTCTTTTCATCGAATCCGCCGAGTCTGAAATCAGTTGCAGTTCATGCAAAACAAAGTTCGGAACCAGCATCGTGCCTTCGATAAAGCCGGTCTTGGCAATGGCCTGAACCCGGCCGTCAATGATGACACTGGTGTCGAGCAGCTTGTATTTGCGAAAATGATCGCCGACTTTACGCTCGAGGACCTGGTCGTTATCCGTATCTGCTGTCCGGCGGTTGCGGAAATTCAATAGCCGCCGCCATTCTTCGCTGCGTGTCGTACCCACCCGAAAACCCAAGTAACCGAATAATAGCATGATGATGAGTGGTAGGAAGATATTCAGCGGTGCGATGAACCGATACAACGGAATTGAAATAATCGCGGCCAGAATCAAGCTGATCGTGGTCGACAGGCTACCGAATAGTAAATAGCTTGGTGATTTGGTATTCAGCGTCTTTTCCAGCACTTTTAACCGTCCCAGAATCCAGTTGACGCTGAGACTGGCCAGTAGCAGGAAAATGATGGCGCCGATTAACCCGTTCGTCAGCAGGTTGTTGACAATCAGGTGATGCTGCCAACCAATGGCTTCCCAAAGCGCCGGTAATGCGCCCATGCCGACCCCGATGCCGATCAGGCCGAAAATCAAATAAACAATTCGTTTCTTCATGGTTTGCCTCCTCTCTTCTTCTAATTAAAAACCTTATGCAACGCTTCGGCAATGCTTGTAACCCCAATGACTTGAATATCTTTGGGTGCGTGCCAGCCTTGCAAGTTGTTGCGCGGTACGAAAATCCGCTTAAAACCCAGCTTGGCCGCCTCTTTGACCCGATCTTCAATGCGGTTCACCCGCCGCACTTCACCGGTTAAGCCGATTTCACCGACAAAACAATCAGTCGGTGGAATCTCTTTATCGCGATATGACGAGGCAATCGCAACCGCCATCGCTAAGTCAATCGCCGGCTCATCCAACTTAACGCCGCCAGTGGCTTTCAGGTAAGCGTCCTGATTCTGCAGCATGAGATTGGCGCGCTTTTCCAGCACCGCCATAATTAAGCTGACGCGATTATGATCCAATCCGCTGCTAGTACGTTTGGCATTGCCGTACATTGTGGGGCTGATCAGGGCCTGGATTTCCACCAAAATCGGTCGCGTGCCTTCCATCGATACCACCACCGCCGAACCGGTCGCCCCAGCCAGCCGTTCCTCTAAGAAGATTTCCGAGGGATTGGCGACTTCCTGCAGGCCATTTTGGTGCATCTCAAAAATGCCGATTTCATTGGTAGAGCCGAATCGATTCTTAACCGACCGTAAAATCCGGTAAGTGTGGTGCATGTCGCCTTCAAAATAAAGCACGGTGTCGACCATATGCTCAAGAATTTTAGGCCCGGCAATCGCGCCTTCCTTGGTGACGTGGCCAACGATGAAGATTGTCACGCCTTTAGATTTGGCAATACGCATCAGTTCGGCCGTGACTTCGCGAATCTGGGCAACCGAACCGACTGCCGAATTCATATCCGGCACATTCATGGTTTGAACCGAATCAATCACGACATAATCCGGCTGCATCTGATCAATAACGCCTTCAATGCTGGGCATGTCGGTTTCCGGATACAGGTACATCCCCGAATTGGCAACCCCTAAGCGGCCAGCACGCATTTTGATCTGACTGGCACTTTCTTCGCCTGACACGTATAAAACGGTGCCGCCAGTGCTCGCCAACTGCCCGGACACCTGCAATAGCAAGGTCGATTTACCGATCCCAGGATCCCCGCCAATCAAAACCAGCGATCCCGGCACCACGCCGCCACCAAGCACACGGTTTAATTCCGCCAAACCGGTCTTAACCCGCGTTTCCTTGGCAACCGTCACTTCATCCATCCGCATCGGCTTGACTTTACTGCCTGCCCGCGTCTGCCGCGGTGCCGACTTGGTTGAACTGACGGTTTCTTCAACCAACGTATTCCAACCACCGCAATTCGGACAGCGCCCTAAATAAGTGGCGGAAATATAACCACAATTTTGACATACGTACTGTGTTTTTGCTTTCGCCATATTATCCCTTCAATATTAATTAGTGATCGGTTGACCCAAAACCGCTCTGCCGCTGAGCCAGCCCGCCTTGATCACCATCGGCCAGTAAAAATGGCATGAAGATACCTTGGCCGATGCGGTCGCCTTTTTTAATCATCACGTCGCGGGGGAAGAAATTCAGTAGCTGAATATAGATTTCGCCTTCGTTGTCCGGATTGTCATAATAGTCGGCATCAATCACGCCAATCCCATTCGGCAACGTCAGGCCATGCTTGAGCGGGTTGCTGGAGCGATTAGCCAGAACCAGCACCTCATTAGGTTGCATATACGCCTTTATCCCAGTCGGCACCAAATACGGTTTCAAGATCTGCTCAGCCCGTTCGAAATCCTTGTTGGTCAGCGGACGTTCATTTTTAATCAGCCGGAAAAGCCGAATAAAATCATACCGCCAGATGCTTTTCAACAAGAAATCCTCACGCGCGTAAAAATCATACCCTGCCGCCTGCTTGGTTTGGCGCGTTGGCAAGGTCAGATCGTCATCCTGATACTTTGAAACAATTTCAAAACCACGGGTCTTCATAATGAACCTCCATATAAGTAGTGTCCAAGGTATCATAACACGCGGCACCAGCTGACAACCATGCTGAAAAGGCTTTCCTTCTTGTAATTATACCGTTTTCTTGCTAAATTTGGAGTGCGGACGCGGCTGGTCAATCGCATTAACAAAATTGACCCGAGCGTCACGGTGACTGGATTCGGTAAAAGCGGCGCTGACGGTGCGATGCGTTGGATGCTCAACCATAACACGCCAGTTCAGGCTCACGCACTTTTACCAAGGAGGTTAATATGGAATTTCAACACGAACCGGGCCGGATTTTCAATACCGACTGGGATGGCCGACTGCTGGCCGAATTAACGTATCAATCAATTGACGACGGCCAAGCATGGGCGGTCGATCATACTTTTGTTGACGAAAGCCTTCGCGGTCAAGGCATCGCCGGCCAACTCATCGAAGCGGTCGTTGCCGCCGCCCGTCAAGAAGGCAAAACCATTGAACCACTTTGCTCATACGCAGTGCATGCCTTTCACAATCATCCGGAATATGCTGATGTCTTGCGGCCGGTGAAGGATAACTGAATACTGAGTGAGACCAGAGCGTAACTCACGGCCAAAACTTATAGAAGCGAACGTACTACCGATTATCAAGTATTGGCAGTACGTTTTCTTTTCGTTTCGGGTGAATAGATGATTCAAGTTTTAAAAATCCTAGTGCCAAAGCGGAGCAATCGTAGGCCAGATGGGGCTCAGCTGTGCCCTCCGCTCTAGCTTCGCGTCGCCAGCCCCAAACCGCCGGAGACTGCGTAGTTTGGCACGGCAAGAAAACTCTCAGCCTAACTTTCCTGAGTACGGCAAATTTAATTACATCCCCCTTCCATCTTTAAATTCTAATTAAATTGAGGTAAGGTTTCTTTAATGCACTAAGGAAAGGGGCTCGCTATGTCAGAAATTACATTTGATCAGATTAAGGCGTTTCAAGAGCGGCTCGCGCATCATCCCGCCGCCGCTGCCCGCAGTCGCGCGGTCCAAAACGTTGGACCACAGGCGGCTAGTCGCGAAGCCATCGACGGCGAGGACATGAAGCCAGTATTCTCGCTCGACCTTGACACCGGCAGTGTTGCCAACCAGAAGAAAAGCGGCCGCTGCTGGCTATTTGCCACATTAAACACGGTTCGCCACGGCATTGCAGATGAATTCGGCCTGAAAGATTTCGAATTCTCGCAAAACTACAATGCCTTTTTCGACCGGTTGGAGAAAGCCAACTTATTCTATGAAAATATTTTAGCAACGGCCGACAAGCCACTCGACGATCGTGAAGTCGCTACCTACCTCAGCGAGCCGGATCAAGACGGCGGCCACTACGACCAGGCTGCCGCGCTCATCGAAAAGTATGGCTTGGTTCCAAAATCCGTCATGCCCGAAACATACAACAGCGACAAAACGGCAGAATTAAACAGTGTCTTGAACGAGAAATTGCGCAAAGACGCCAAAGTATTACGCACGCTGAAGCAGCAACATGCCAGTGAAGACGCGATTGCCGCTAAAAAACGTGAACTACTCAGTGTGGTTTATCGCATCCTGGCCTATACTTTCGGCAACCCACCGACGATGTTCGATTTCGAATATCGCGATGACAAGAAACAATATCACCGCGATACCGGCTTGACCCCGCAAACTTTCTTCAAAAAGTACGTCAAGTGGCATTTTGATGATTACATCGTGGTTGCCAGCGATCCTGAGCCAAGCAAAAAATATCAACAGCTCTATGCCATCAAAGCGGCCAATACCGTGGTTGAAGGGCATCCTTTAACGATCCTGAACCTCCCACCTGAACGCCTGGAGCAACTGGCATTGGCACAGCTGCAAGCCGGTGAAGTCGTGTGGTTCGGTAATGATGTCTTGGCCGATATGGACCGAAAATCCGGTACGCTCAAAGGTGGCCTTTTCAATTACAACGACTTGTTCGACGTTGATTTTCACGTGGACAAAGCAGATCGAATCGTGACCACCGAAGCCGAAATGTCGCACGCCATGACGTTCACCGGTGCAGATGTCGTTGATGGCAAGGTAACAAAATGGAAAGTCGAAAATTCGTGGGGCAAAGACAACGGCCATGACGGTTACTTTGTTGCCGATGCGAGTTGGTTTGACCAGTACGTCTATGAAGTCGTCGTTCGCAAGAGCCTCCTGACCGATGCGGAGCAAGCCGCCCTTCAAACCACGCCGATCAACCTGCCTGTGTGGGATTTTCTGAATTAAACACGGGTTATATGCTAGACTATGCTTGTCGCTTCATTCGGGCGGCAAGGGCAGCCAACTGGATATTGCAACCTTTTGACTGCCGACTGCCTCATCATCAAATGTTTAATAAAAAGGAGTGTCTATCTTAATGTCTGCAGAAATTACTTCTGGCGATCTGGATCAGTTCAAACAGGATCTGCAAGCCACACCCGGTGCCGCTGCCTTACAAAAAGCGGTTATGAACAATGGCATCAACGCCACGGCCGAAAACACCGACAGCAAAGTGGCCATGACGCCGACCTTCTCGATCGAACTTGAGACCGGCGCCGTTGCCAACCAAAAGCAAAGCGGCCGCTGCTGGATGTTTGCCGCGCTCAATACGATGCGCCACGGCATCCAGGCCCAGTTCAAGATCAAAGACTTTGAACTTTCCCAAAACTATACCAACTTCTGGGATAAATTTGAAAAGTCCAATTATTTTTATGAAAATGTTTTAAAAACCGCTGATCAACCACTGGACAGCCGTAAAGTCGCGTTCCTCTTGGCCACCCCGCAACAAGACGGCGGCCAATGGGACATGTTGTCCGCATTGATTGAAAAATACGGCATCGTGCCGAAGTCAGTGATGCCGGAAACATACAACTCAAACAAGAGTAACGAATTAAACGGCTTGCTCAACCTGAAGTTGCGCAAAGACGCGGTTAAACTGCGCAAGTTAGTGGCTGACAAAGCCAGCGATGCCGATATCGAAACAGCTAAGCAAAAGATGTTGGCAGAAGACTACCGGATTTTGGCTTACGCTTTAGGCAACCCGCCAACTAAATTCGACTTTGAATATCGCGACGATGATAAAAACTACCATATCGATCGCGAACTGACCCCACAAACTTTCTTCAAGAAGTATGTTGGCTGGAACCTTGACGACTATCAAAGTATTATCAATGCACCGACGGCAGAAAAGCCATACAACCACCTTTATACCGTTGAGATGCTTGGTAACGTGGTCGGCGGTCGCGAAGTCCGCCATCTGAACCTCGACATCGATACTTTCAAGGCTTTGGCCATCAAGCAGCTCAAGGCTGGCGAGTCCGTCTGGTTTGGTTCCGACGTCGGGCAAAGTTCTAATCGTCAACTCGGTATTCTGGACACCAACATCTACAAGAAAGATGACCTCTTCAACACCGACTTCACCATGACAAAAGCAGAACGCCTCGACTATGGCGAAAGTCTCATGACCCACGCCATGGTTCTGACTGGCGTTGACATTGTTGATGGCAAGCCAACCAAATGGAAGGTCGAAAACTCTTGGGGTGACAAGGTCGGCGAAAAAGGTTACTTCGTGGCAAGCGACGACTGGTTCGATCAATTTGTCTATCAAGTCGTTATTTCCAAGAAGTACCTGCCAACCGAATTGCAGGACGTCATCAAAAACGAATACGCCAAGCCAACCGTTCTGGCACCATGGGATCCAATGGGTGCTTTGGCATCAAGATAGTGTCAGTGAATTGAACTGGCGGCGATAAAAATAGGGACAGAAGTTTTTCGGCATTGATGCTCGAAAGGCTTTTGTCCTTTTTTGTCTGGCACTGAAACGCGCTTACAGGCCCTTACATTCCGGTTTCTAAGCGGGCCCGTGCGCGCTCTGCCTGAATTGTGGTATTCTGATGGCAACCGAATTAAAGTCATTTTTCGAAATGGAGGTCGGGTATGGGGACACAATTGGGTTTTGATTGGCGTCAAATGGTTCATTCGCGGAAGAATCTTGCCTTGGCAGGGCTGTTTGTTGCGGCTTTTATCATTGGCTTTTTTGCTTTGATGTGGACGCATCGTTTGGATGTCGGACAGACGGCACAGGCGACAGCGAATGCGGCGGTGGCTAATTACGCCGAATATAATCTGGACACGTTGAGTAAGTCGCAGAAGCCGTTGTTGGCGAATCTGGACGCGCAGAATTCGGCAACCGGTGTGATTGGCTTGGGAATTAAGCTTGGTGAGCCCGATACAACGCGGAACGGCTTGCTGAGCTTACGCAATGCACAGCTGGCAATGCGGCAGCGGCATTTTAAAGCGATCAACACGATGCCATTGCCGCCGCTTCATCAGCTAAAAGGCGATGTTTTGACGCTCACAAGACTAAAGAATGATGACAAACCTGCCGTTACCGGGGTGACAACCAGCAGTGCTTACATAGTCACTATCTTGCCTTATCTCAGTTGGCTCACCGGCGCAGCGGCTATTTTGCTTGCCTGCGATAGTTGGGTCGAACGGCGGCGCCACCAAACACTGATGACCGCACGTCCGTTAACGGCTGGCGTGGCCGGCAGCAGTCGGCTCCTGACATTAACCGGATTTTATCTGCTTATTCTGGCGGTCGGCTTGCTGGTGATCGTTGCGTTGCCAGCAATGTTTAATGGCCTCGGCGATACTGCCTATCCGCTAGCGGCCATGGGTGAGACCTTACTGCCGCTTTGGCAATATCTTTTGCTGTTCGGTGGTCTGACTCTATTGGCAGGTATCTGGATCATTACTTGTTGCATGTTGATTAACACATGGGTAACAAATGCTTATCTGACAACCTTCATTGTGACCGCAGCTGCTTTATTGCCACTTATGCTGCCGCAAGTCTTCCGCTGGCTTTGGTTCCTCCCTTTGCCGTATCTCGATAGTTACGCCACTTTAAGCGGCACGCTGGTTGACCGGCTCAATCAGCCGCTTGCCAGCGTGGGCGTCGGTGCAGCCCTGTTACTTGGCTGGGCCATCGTCAATCTGGGAATTTTCGGCTATCGCGTTAAAAAGGAGGATGCCTGATGCGCTATTTTCGGTTTCAACTCCACCAACTGCTCACCAACCGCAAAAACTTAGCCGTCATCGGCATTACCTTGGTTGCGCTACTGTGTCAATTTGTCTTTTTTCCACCCAACAACGTGCCTGCCGAGCTGCCGACAAGAAATGCGCTGACTCGCGATCGCGATAAAAATGTGGCTTTTGTCAATGAGCCTCATGGTCCCCTGACAGCTAAGTGGGTACCAGCTACCCGTGAGTTTGCCAACATCGAAACGCGCATGTTAAACGCCCAAAAGCAACAGCACACTCAGGCGTATGTGAAGGCAACCCTGCATTATCTGGCATTTTTAGGTCAAAATGCCGCCAATCCCGATGCCCAATCCAGCCCGTTTCACTATCCGCTTTCCTATTATTTTGAGAATCGCCAGTACCCTGATGCCGACGCGGCCTTTGCCAATGCGACCATGTACCGTTCGCTGGAACCGCTAGCCAAACAAGCCCATCCCGACACGGCCACGGTTCAGCAACAGACTTTTTGGCAAACGCTGTTTCGCGGTGCGGCAGGCGGCTGGCTGACAGCTTTATTGATCGTCACGATTTTGTTTGCCAACGACTTGCTGACGAGCGAACAACGCCATCGCAGCATTGCCCGCTTATTGCCGGTCAGTCCCTGGCACGCTGTCAATACCAAAACATTCACGGTTTTCACAGCATTATCCGGCTTTTTAGTGCTGGCAGTCGCCATCATTGCGGCTTTTGTCATCCCCCAACACGGTCTGGGGTCATTGTCGGCCGCAATTGCGTATTATGCTAAAGATGGCATGTCGATTAAACTGGATCCCTTAGCGCTTGGCATTGCGTTGCCGACGATTCTTGGTCTAACCCTCTTGTTAATGTGGCTGTTCATTCGCCTGAACCTGTTGTGCCAGCTGCTTTTCCATAACGAGTTGGTCGGGCTGGTTGTCAGTGCCTTGTTACTATTTGGGGAGCCACTTTATTTCATGCACGGCATTGCCTTTTCGGTTCCACAAACAGCTTACTATCTGCCTGGTTACATGAATCCGGCGGCAATCGTCAGCGGTTTACAGAATTTTCGTTACGATACGAGTCGCATGAGTCCGCTGGCTGCCGTCGTCGTTATTGGCAGTATGATTCTCATGCTTGAACTCGTGCTGTTCATCGTCACGCATCGCCGGCGCGCCGCCATTATCAAGTAAACGGAGGTCTCACAATGGAACTGCAATTACAAAGTCTCGCTTTGAGTTTTAAAAATAAGCCGCATGTCATTGATAACATCAGTCTCACCATGAGCAGTGGCTCGATTGTGGGCATCGTGGCGCCTAATGGGACAGGTAAAACCACCTTGTTGCGCCTGATCTTGAATGACCTCAAGCCGCAATCCGGTAAGGTTGTCTTAGACGGGCAAACCTATGGCAGTCAAAAGCAAAGCCTTGCGATGCATCGCCAAATGTGTCTTTTCCCGGTTCAAGACGACCTTTATCCCGACTTGTCTGGCAAAGCACATTTGGAATATTATGCGCGGCTTTGGCATAACCGGAAAAAAAGCGTCAAGCAAATCATCACGGCTCTGGATATGCACGATTATGTCAATCAGCCGGTGCGTACCTATTCGATGGGGATGAAACAGCGGCTTTGCTTCGGCATGGTCATGGCCGCAAACACGCCGATCATGCTGCTGGATGAATTCATGAACGGTTTGGACACCATCAACGTCGCGCGCATGTCGCGAATTCTGCGCGGCTTGCGGGCGGAAGGTAAGCTGATCATCACTGTGTCGCACTTATTGAACAATCTGCAGGGCTATGCTGACCTGATCTACTTTATGCGTGATGGTAAAATCATCAAAACGATCGATCAGCACGAGCAGCAGCCGCTGTACATCCAAGTGGCGGCCGACAACGCCAACCGTCTGCCGCGAATGCCATGGCAACATTACCCGAATGGCCTATTGGTTTTGTCGGTTAATGAACTTCCCGGCCAACATTTCAATCAACTGTTGTTGGGACTTGCCGCACATCACATTGCTTTTAAATTGGCGCCGCTGGATCTTGACACTTACTTCAATGAATTTTACGAAGCCGAGCGTTAATTGACAGTTTGTCCTAATGACCCAAAACCGCTTACCCGCGGCTTTCGTTGCTTAATGACAATGATCACGCGGAATTTCGTAAAATGAATTAAGCATATCTGCCTTACATTGGCGCATGTTTCTGCTACAATGGCGTTATTACTTTTCAGGGGGTGCACGAATGGCGTCAGGCTTGGCTGCTAATAAGAAGCTGAAGCATAAAATTTCTGCCGCGGCTTTACTTGTAACACTCGGTGTTGTTTATGGAGATATCGGAACATCGCCGCTTTATGTTATGAAGTCAATCGTTGCCGGAAACGGTGGCATGGGACATTTTGATACCGATTTTTTGGTCGGCTCTGTTTCGTTAATCTTCTGGACCTTGCTCATCATCACGACGATCAAGTATGTTTTGATCGCATTGCGGGCTGACAACAACGGTGAAGGTGGTATTTTTGCCTTGTACACGCTGGTTAGTCCTGCCAGCCATGATCGGCGGGGCCACTTTGTTGGCTGATGGCATGTTGACGCCGGCTGTGACGGTGACAACGGCGATTGAAGGGCTCAAAGGCGTCCACATCAATGGCAATATTCTGATTGACAATCAGCAACAAGTCATTTGGGTTACGATTTTCATCATCACCTTTTTGTTCTTCATTCAGCGCTTTGGTACTGATCTCATCGGTAAGGCGTTCGGCCCCATTATGTTTGTGTGGTTCACCTTTTTAGGCGTTGCCGGCTTTCTCGCATTGTCAAAAGACTGGTCAATGTTACGCGCCTTGAATCCATACTACGCACTGCGTTTGCTGGTTAGCCCGGATAATAAAATGGGTCTGTTTATTTTAGGCAGCATTTTCCTGGCGACCACCGGGGCTGAAGCGTTGTATTCGGACATGGGCCATGTGGGGCGTGGCAACATATACTTAAGCTGGCCTTATGTTAATATCTGTCTGGTGTTGAACTACTTTGGCCAGGCAGTGTGGCTGGACCGCAATTCGCACGTGACAGCGTTCAATAAAATCAGTGATTTCAACCCGTTCTTTCAGATGTTGCCGGAAAGTATCCGGCTGGGTGCGATTATTTTGGCAACCTTAGCTGCGATTATTGCGTCACAGGCTTTGATTTCCGGTTCTTACACGTTAGTCTCCGAAGCCATTAAACTGCGCTTCCTACCGCGGTTGCACATTGTTTATCCAACCCGGCTTAAAGGCCAGCTGTACATCCCGGTTGTTAACACCATTTTGTGGGTAGCGTGCCTGGCAATCATCGCCTACTTCAAGACCAGCGCCGAAATGGAAGGTGCCTACGGATTGGCCATCACGATTACCATGTTGATGACCACCTTGCTGCTTTATCAATACTTACGGGTCCACCACGCGCCAACTGTGATCGCATTAGGCACCTTGATTTTCTTCGGTGCCATTGAAACGGTATTCTTCATCTCCAGTGCCGTTAAGTTTCTCCATGGCGGCTATGTCACCGCAATGATTGCCTTTGTGATCCTAGCGATTATGTTTGTCTGGCAATACGGCGGTCGGATTCGCGACGACAACACGTACCGGGCAGAAATGGCTTCACTATTCGCTTATAAAAAACAGCTTTCCGAATTACGTAGCGATCCGAACTATCCGACTTATACCACCAATTTGGTGTATATGACCCAGATTGCCAATGACCACTACATCAAAAAAGAAATCCTGTACTCGATTCTGGATAAACGGCCAAAACGTGCCCAGGTTTATTGGTTTGTAACGGTCAACGTTACCGATGAACCTTACACAGCCGAATACACGACTGACACTTACGGCACCGACTACATGGTCAATGTCCAACTGTTCCTAGGCTTCCGGATGGAGCAACAGGTCAACGTTTTCCTGCGGCAGATTGTCAATGACATGATGCGCGAAGGCGAATTGCCAACCCAGCCGCAGAAATACACCACCATCCCAGATCGACAGGTCGGTGATTGGACGTTTGTACTTTTACACGAAGAGCTGTCACCACAGACTCAGATCAAAGGCTTCCAGAAAACCATCATTCAGGCGCGGTTATGGCTCCAGCGTGTGACCGTTTCGCCAGCTCAGTGGTTCGGCCTGGAATATGCCGATACACTCGATGAGACCGTACCGCTTGTGCTTGGGAAGATTCCGATTACCAAGTTAACGCGACTAAGCAGGTCGCAGGTTGATGCTCAGGCGGAAGACGAAGACGATTAAGTCGAAAATCAAATCAAAAAGGTGCACCACAAGTCATGAAGCAAGTTTTACTGCTGACTTGGGTGCACCTTTTTATATGGTCTGAATCGCGATCATTTGACTGCGATTATTTTTACATCGGTCATTACGGATTACGAACGGGCCTTTGCCTTTTTCGTGGCCCGCAACGTTGCCTGGGCTGCGGCCAGCCGCGCAACGGGGACGCGGTATGGTGAGCAGGAAACGTAGCTGACGCCGATGCTGTCAAAGAATGTGACTGAATCCGGATCGCCACCGACTTCGCCGCAGACACCGATTGGCAACTGCGATTTTGTCGCGCGGCCTTTGTCAATTGCCATCTTCATCAACGTGCCAACGCCTTCTGTATCAACCGTTTGGAATGGATCGGCTGGCAGGATTTTCTTTTCCAGGTAGGCTGGCAGGAATGAGCCGACATCGTCACGCGAGTAGCCGAAGGTCAACTGGGTGAGATCGTTGGTGCCGAAGCTGAAGAAATCGGCAGCGTTGGCGATAGCGTCAGCGGTGACACATGCGCGCGGTGTTTCGATCATCGTTCCGACTTCATACGTCACCTGAATGCCTTTAGCTGAGGCCATCTGTTCGATTTCGTTGCTAACCAGTCGGCGTACCCAACGCAATTCGGTTTCCGAGTTAGTGAGCGGAATCATGATATGCGGCGTCACCGTGACGCCTTCATCGGCTATCCGGAAGACCGCATGCATCATCGCCCGAACCTGCATGGCGTAGATGTCCGGGAAGGTAACGGCTAAGCGATCGCCGCGATGGCCTAGCATCGGATTGACTTCTTTCAGCGCCGCCATCCGCTCGCGTAACTGGTTCTGCTCTAGACCCAGCTCATTGGCCACTTCGTTAATTTTGCGTAAGTCATGCGGGAGAAATTCATGTAATGGCGGATCCAGTAAGCGAATTGTGACACTTTTACCTGCTGCCAGACGATATAAATCGTAGAAATCCTGTTCCTGCATTTTCTCTAAGGCAGCCAGCGGTGCTTTGCGGCCTTCCGCATCTTTTGCCAAAATCAGCCGCCGCATTTGCAACAACCGCTCCGGCTGGAAAAACATGTGCTCGGTCCGAGTTAGCCCGATGCCATCTGCACCAAAAGCCAGTGCCTGCTGCAGATCCTTTGGCGTGTCGGCATTGGTGTAAACACCCATCCGACTCGCTGCTTTGGCCCAGTCCAACAAGGTGGCCAGGCTTTCCTTAACCATGGCGGTGGTTGTGATGCGCCCGCGATAAAGGTGCCCGGTTGTGCCATCGACCGATACCCAATCGCCTTCATGAAGCACGATGTCACCAACCGTGGCTGTTTTGGCATGTTCATCGACACTCAGCGCGTGCATCCGCACGACGCCGGTGGCTCCCATGCCGCGGGCAACCACCGCTGCGTGTGAGGTCATGCCGCCGCGAGCGGTGACAATCGCCTGACTGACGATCATCCCTTCAATGTCCTCCGGTGAGGTGTCCTGCCGCATCAAAATAACCTGATGACCGGCTTCGTGCGCGGCTTTGGCCTCCGCAGCGGTGAAGTAAACTTCACCGGTGGCCGCACCGGGTGATGACGGCAACCCGGTGGCCAACACATCATGGGCGGCCAATGCCTGCGGATCAAACTCCGGATGCAACATGTCACTGAGCGATTTCGGCTCAATCCGCATTAAGGCTTCCTGCCGATCAATTAGCCCTTCATTGACCAAATCGACGGCAATTTTAACCGCAGCAGCCGGCGTCCGTTTTCCGTTACGCGCCTGCAAGAGATAGAGTTCGCCGTGTTCGATCGTGAATTCAAGATCCTGCATGTCGCGATAATGCTGCTCCAAAGTCGTGGCGATCGCAGCTAGCTGATCGTAGACTTCTGGCATTTGCTCATGCAAGACCGCAACGGGTTGCGGCGTCCGCACGCCGGAGACAACATCCTCACCTTGGGCATTTAAAAGATACTCACCAAACAAGGCGCGTTCGCCGGTCGCCGGATCACGGGTAAAGGCCACCCCGGTACCGGAATCTTCACCGGCGTTGCCGAAAACCATGGTCTGCACATTAACGGCTGTGCCCAAATCTTCAGGAATATGATTTTCGCGTCGATAAATCACTGCGCTCC
>ENA-UOTV01000006-UOTV01000006.1-synthetic-metagenome-genome-assembly--contig:-NODE-6-length-14674-cov-4.595937_pt1 | contig 14674 bp, 16 predicted proteins | sample MGYA00238142_ERZ746979 | MGnify/ENA primary metagenome ERZ746979 (study PRJEB28755, sample SAMN02352511) | synthetic metagenome | study: EMG produced TPA metagenomics assembly of the Artificial... | reverse complement strand
CTGGGATTGTCCTCAACGACTGGCTAACTTGTTCTTGCAATTTACGCATTTTTTCCTCCAAGACTCTCACGTATTTTCTGCAACTCGCAGAAACGATGAACTATACCCAGTCTGCTCAGCTGTTGGGCATTACCCAGCCCGCTTTAACGCAGCAAATTAAGAAGCTGGAGCGGACGGTGGGAGCACCGCTGTTCTATTCTGTCGGGAAAAAACTGCATTTGTCGGATGCCGGTCAGACGATGTTGAAGGCAACACACGAGATTTATGAGATTCTGAATCAGACGACCGACGAGATTCAGCAAACTACCAGCGCCACTGTGGGTAAAATTAATATTGGGCTATTGAGTTCGATTGAAGACAGCGCCTTTAACGCTTTCATTGCCCATTACTATGATTTGAATCCCGAAGTTGAAATTACTTTGCGGATGATGACACGCCACGAAATATGGGAAGCACTAGAAAACAATCAGGTTGATTTGGCGATTATGAATCTACCTGACGAGACGATCAAGAACTGGAAACCATATGCCAGCAAGAAAATTCTCGATGAGCAGTTGCTGTTCTTACATCATGACGATTCGTTGGCAAACCGTAAGCGCCTTCATTTTAAAGATACGCTTGCTGAACCATGGGTTACTTATCCGGATGATTATTTCCTGGGGCAGATGCTTCACGAAGCCTACAAGAATCAGATGGTTGATTTTCCGCATGTGGTGGCGCACTTTACCACGCCATATCAACTTACGCAGTTTGTTAATCACACCGGCGTGAATACTGCCTTGCCGACGAGTTTTGTGACGGCCCACGCTGATCAAATCAAAGCCCATGCTGTTTCATTCGAACCGGCCATTCGCTTTGAGACCTCGTTCGTCTATCGCAAAGAAAAGGCCGACATTCCGCGGATTGCGAACTTTTTTAAGACATTTGATGCTTATCTGGCGGAAAAAGATTATCTGTCGCGGGTCGGCGAAAACAGTGGTAAGATTGAAAGGTAAATACTGAGCTGAGGAGCGATCGATTAATATGACGACTTTGATTTTTGGACATCAAAACCCAGATACGGATGCGATTACCAGTGCCATGAGCTGGGCCGAGTTTCAAAAGCAGGCTGGCAACACAGATGTTGAAGCAGTAGCACTCGGTGAACCAAATGACGAGACTAAGTTTGTCTTGGATCATTTCAAGGTTCAAGCACCGCGTGTCATTAAAACCGCAGCAAATGAAACCGACACTGTGATGCTGGTAGATCATAACGAATTTCAGCAGAGTGTTGCTGATATCGAGGACGTGCAGATTGCGTCAGTGGTTGATCATCACCGGATTGCGAACTTCCACACCGCTGCACCGCTGTTCTATCGCGCAGAACCGGTTGGCAGCACGAATACCGTGATCTTTGAATTGTTCCAGGAGCACGGCTACACGATCTCACCAGCATTAGCTGGATTGATGGCGTCAGGGCTGATCTCAGACACCTTGTTGCTGAAATCACCAACTGCCACGGACAAGGATAAAAAGATTCTGCCTGAAATGGCTAAAATTGCGGGGATTGATTTGCAATCGTACGGTTTAGCCATGCTGAAGGCTGGCACTAATTTGGCTGCTAAGTCTGATATGGATATTATCGAAGGCGACGCCAAGAGCTTCACAATGGGCGGCAAGTCGATCCGGATCGGTCAGGTCAATACCGTCGATCTGGATGACATCTATGCGCGTCAGGATGATCTGTTGAACGCCATGACCAAAGAAGCACAAGCGAAAGGCTATGACGATTTTCTTCTGATCGCAACGGATATTTTGAACAGCAACTCAACTGGCTTTGCTGTTGGTGCTGACCGCGATAAAGTAGCGGCAGCATTTAACGAAAAGTTCGATACGAACGCTCGTTTGGCATTGCCAGGGGTGGTTTCGCGTAAGAAGCAAGTCGTACCGCCGATGCAAAAAGCATTTGAAGGTTAATTTGCCAGTTTGACGAATATGTTTGATTGAATCGCAGCCAAGAACGTTCAGCTGCGATTTTTTGTATTGTCTAAGCCGGGCAAGATGGCGATTGAGCACTGAAGCTAAACTGGGCGACTGGTTCAGTTGAAAGCTTGATGTCGTGATGATCAACCATGGATAGCAATTTTTTGTGAATCAAGATTTGATGTAGACTTGATTGACTGTATGAGTGCCGGAAATTCCCGCTGCGTTCGACTGAGCAGTTCAATGAGCACACGAGAATGCTAGGGTTGCGGAATTTAAGTTAACTTCTTAGAAAATCTGCGACATCAACGATCTGCGCACTACTTCGTATAATATATATTATGTAAACTAGAATGGAGAATCAGGGAACGGCACTTTTCGCTATATTTTGCCGGGCAGTAAATTCTTCCTAGTACACTCCCCCACTCGTGGATATCGGAAATTTTTTAACAGCAACGAGATCGGCGCAAAAGCAGCGGTTTGATTCGAGGTTAAGAATTTTTTGCAAATTTTATGTACGATGACTGATCAGCAAACTTTATGCAGATGTTTTGGCTTAAACGGACATTTATCGGATAATCAGTAAATTTGCCCAGACTGGCAGAAATCAATCAATTGTTGCATGATTGCCACTTTTGTGATGGCCGCATATTTTGGCTGATAGCTGATTCATGATGAATTGCTGAAGCTTGTTCAAAATTGTAGCCAAACAACAACCACCAACTGAATTTTTCCAGTAGCAAGCAGCATCCAGTGCTGCAGACGGCGAATTTTAAAGTTCGAAAGTTCGGTGGTGCGAGCGAGTTTTCATACATAAATTCGGATCAATAAACACGTTTAAGAATTAACGGGATTTGGCGACCTTAACCAGGCTTTGACGTTTACCTTTGGATAAAGCTAGAACTTTATTCAATACAGTCTCACATCATTTTGCCGAAACAATCTGCGTTAAATCGCGGTTAAGTCGCTCATCTTCCTCGGCACCAGCCTCTTTTTTCAGGTATACTAGCATTATCTAGAAGAAAACATATGTTCGAGGTGATGATGTTTGTCGACTCAGAATTATCCAAAATTAATCCACGCCATGCTGCCCTCTTTGCCTGACTACATTCAGGACTACTATCACAGTCAAAAAGCAATTCCGATTGCTGACTCTACCCTTTACCAGTATCTGCATTTTTATCAGGAGTTTCTTGACTGGCTGATCGCTAGCGGCGTGACGACCGCCACTTCCCCGCAATCTGTGCCGCTTGAAACACTGGAGCACCTTTCTTTACGCGATGCGCAGGCTTTTATGGCTTATCTGCTAGAGCGGCCTTCCAAAACGCATCCAAATAAACGGATGACGCGGCGTAGTGTTGCCTTGCGATTAGTGGGCATCAAGGCGCTTTATCGATTTTTGACCGAGGAAAGTGAACCGCATGAAGACGGTGAGCCTTACTTTTACCGCAATGTCTGGAATAAGGTTAAATTAAAAACCCACGCCGAGACGACGGCTTATCGCAATCACAAATTGCAGGAAATGCTGTTTGTGGACGGTGAAGATGCTAAGTTTTTGCATTGGCTGGATCAGGTTTATGCCCATCAGCTACCTTCGAAGCAACGGGCTTACTTTAATGCAGCCAAACAGCGCAACTTGGCGATTATTGCGTTGCTGTTTGGGTCTGGTGTGCGTGTGAGTGAGTTGGTCAATATGAATCTGGAAGATTTGAATATGGACCGACACACGGTGCAGGTTGTGCGCAAAGGCAATTTTCAGGATCGGGTGAATTTTGCGGACTGGATTGACCCCTATCTCACCGCGTATTTACAACAACGTGCGGCCATTATTGGCTATCAAAAGCCGACCTCGCCGCTGTTTGTAACGCAGGTTGGTCAAACTGTGAAGCGGATTCGCCAAAATACGATCGAGGCTTTTTTTAAACGTTACACGACGGCTTATGGTCGACCATCCACACCGCATAAAGCGCGGCATACGTTAGGGACGAATATTTATACGGTGACCAAGGATGTGCAACAAGTGGCCGATCAGCTTGGGCAGACGACCACAAGTGCGACTGATCTTTACATTAACCTAAGCGATAAACGTGGAAAAGCCGCGCTGCGTGAGGTTTCTGAAACAGCAGCCAAGGCGTTGGATCGGCACACCCAACAACCGCATGAAAACTAGTGCGCCTGAATTAGCCTAGACGGGTGTTATTCAGGCGTTTTTGCATGGACAGGCTTATAATGAAGCCAGTTAGCATAAGGGTAAATAGAAAGGCGTGATTCATTGTGTTGGATGTTAAGGATTCAGTGAACCGGCTGGCTTGGACCACCGAGCACCATTTTCTGCATATTCAGGCGCGGCATGATTTCATGCGGGTTTGGGCCGTTCAATTCGAAATGGCTTATACGGATTTTCGGGTGATTCAGATGGCCATACAGCTTGGCGGTGAGCAGTATCATGATCTGCTAAAGCGGTTTGCGGCTGCCTATGAAGCAGTTTATCCATTCGAATACGCTTTTGCGGCAGGTGGCCTTGCCGGTTTTGATGAACAATTTGCCGATAAAATGGCCGATTATCAAACCGCTGAACAAAACCTGCTTAAGCTGATTGCCGAGATTAAAGCCTTGCAGCCGGCTTGAGACATAACAACTAAAAGTGCCGTTTCTGACAGTATCGTTGTAAATAAACGATGGGTCAGGAACGGCACTTTTTTTAGAGTTTTGGTGGTCACCGGACTATCGCCAGAGCCCCCTTACCTACCTGCGACTGGTTGGTTGGCGGCGGGAAACGATGCGGTAATAAACGTTGCCGGTTAGACGATACATTAACACGTAGATCACGGCAAAAATGGCTAACGTGATGAGTGAAACGGTCAAGAAGAATTGCCAATCAGGCAGGCCAAACAGCATCATGATTCGCTGCACGAATGGCAAGGCAAAGCCAACGTGGATGGCAGCAACGACTAACGGCAGATAAAACAGCATGAGCAGTTGGCTGTTGATGGTTGACCGCACCTCGCGTAGGCTTAAGCCGACTCGCTGGAGAATGGTGTAACGCCGCTCATCAGCATAACCTTCCGCCAGTTGCTTGTAGTAAAGTATCAGCAAGGTCGCCAAGATAAACGTGGCACCAAAGACGATGCCGAGGAACAGAAAGCTGCTCATCATGCTGGCGGTATCGTCGTAGTTGACGGCGCGGGACTGAACAGTGTCAGGAAGTGCGATGCCACTTTTGTTTAAATCTTGATACAGCTTAGTTTGGTTGACATGACTGCCGCTCAACATTAAATCCTGATTCGTGGTGACATCTGTTTTAAGCTCGGCCATTGTCTTTTTCGGGTACAAATGATGCAATGCCGCGAGCATTTGTGTTTCAGATGGAAATGCGACGAAAAGATTGGGAATAAACGTTTTCGGTGCATTGGGAAAGCTTGAAACCCGCGTTGCGACATGGTAAGTTTGCTTCCCGATTGTCAGAGTATTGCCAGCGAAATGATTGGACGTGTAAATAAGAATATTGTTTCCATTCAGCGAACGGTGTTGTCCCGTGTACCGATTGTAGTTCGCAATGGTCATCAACTGGACGCTGCGGGCATTGTCAAACCCAAACGGCCCGTTGATACTGTTTTGGGAATTCAACCGGTTTTTTTCAAGCAATGCCAACGTGCTGGAAGGACCAGCAAACGTGCGAATTGATCGGATACGGACGTGATGGGTTTTGGCCAGCTCGGTGACGCGATTGGCAGCTTCGGCATCATTTGTTTTAAGGGAATAAGATAAGTCGACGGGCGTTTGTGCGTTAACGATTTCATTGATACTAAAGAAAAGCGTGGCGGTCGTGGCCAGCGTAATGAGGGTCATGGTCACCAAAATGGCAATTGATGCTAAACCGGCGCCGTTTTGTTGCATTCGGTAAAGCAGATTCGAGACATTAATGAAATGCTTAGGCTGGTAGTAATAGTTTTTTCGACGTCGCAGCCATTTTAAGACAAAAACCGAACCCGACGTGAATAAGCCATATGTTCCTGTGATGACCAGTATGACCGCAAAGAAAAACATGTTCATGGCTTCCAGCGGATTGGTGATGACAACGGCCAGTGTATAGCCGGCGATTAAACATACAAGGCTGAAAATCAGCGTGAACCACGCAATCTTCGGTTCCCGCTCACCGGCGCTTTGTTCGCGAACAATGTCAATTGGCTGCTTGCGAATAAGCCAGATTTCATCGATGAACATTAAGATGATGAAGAGTCCGATTGTGATGATGCCGGCAATGCTGAAGGCTTGTTGGCTCAGACCAAACTCAAGGTGGTGGTTGACATGCAGCACCTTGGCCAGTGTCAGATAGCTAATCCGCGACAGGACTGTTCCCAAAGCACCGCCCAATAGCAATGTTGCCAACAGAAGCAGCAATTTTTCGATGGCCATCATTTTGCTGAGTTCGCCTTTGCCAAAACCGATGATGTTGTACAAACCGAGCTGACGGATGCGTTGCTTGCGAAGAAAATTGTTGGCATAAATCACTAAAATGATGGAGACGATTGCGGTAATGACCGAGCCAAACATGAACAGCGATCTGCCAGCCGAGGCGCCAAATTCGCTGAACAGAACATCACTGCTGGCATAGGCATTTAGCATGATCAGATTGATCGCCATTAGAAAGCTGGTGGTGATGACAAATGGGACAAATAAGCGGCGGTCTGCTTTGAGGTTGGTGGCGGCCAGTTTGAAATAGAATTTCATTGCCCTTCGCCTTCCTTCGTCAGCATCGCCGTCATCGTCTCGCTGATTCGGGTCAGGAATTCCGGTTGATCAAGTTCGCCCCGGTAAAGTTGATGGAAAATTTGGCCATCCTGGATGAAAAGTACCCGCTTGCTATGGCTGGCAGCAATGGCACTATGCGTCACCATGAGAATGGTTTGCTGACTCTGGGCATTCACGTCTGTCAGCAAGTCCAAGAGTTCGCTCGAAGTTTTGGAATCAAGCGCCCCAGTCGGCTCATCGGCCAGCAGAATTTCCGGTTCGGTGATCATGGCGCGGGCGGCGGCGACCCGTTGCTGCTGGCCGCCGGAGAGCTCGTACGGATACTTTTGTAAGAGGTCGCTGATGCCCAACCGCGGTGCGAGTTTAGCCAAGCGCTCTTTCATGACGGCTAACGGCTTTTTTGCCAAAACCAGTGGCAGAAAAATGTTGTCTTGCACGTTGAAGGTATCAAGCAAGTCAAAATCCTGAAAAATAAAACCAAGGTGCTCCCGCCGGAATTTAGCACGTGCCCCTTCTTTAACTTTGCGGAGATCCTGGCCGTTGAGGGTGATTTCACCGCCTGTAGGGTTATCCAGTGTCGCAATCAGGTTCAGCAGCGTACTTTTACCGGATCCGGATTCCCCCATAATGGCGACGAATTCGCCTGATTCGACTGTAAAACTGATATTAACCAATGCTTGAACGGGTTGGGCGCCCCGACTTGTATAGGTTTTTTCGACATTTTTTAATTTAAGTAACGTTGACATACGATCTTCCCCTTTCACTGACTAGCTTAAAAGGGATGGCACCCTAAAACTACTTACAGTCGGCTGCAGTTGCTTACAAGCTGGTAAGCTGACTTACTCTGCCAGCCATCGGGTTTGGGGAAAATGAATCGCAAACGTACTGCCAACGCCGACTTTTGACGTCACCGTTAACCGCAAGCCTAATTTTTCGGCGATCTGACGGCTAAGGAACAAACCCAGTCCGCTTGCCTTTTGCGTGGCGCGCCCGTTATAGCCGGAATGCCCTTGTTCAAAAATCCGCGGTAGGTCTTCTGGCAGAATACCGATACCCATGTCGGCGACAAAAACGGCATCCCCTTTTGCGTAAATCCGGATGGACCCGCGCGGCGTGTATTTAATGGCATTCGTCAAGAGTTGTTCAAAAATAAACCGCAGCCACTGACTATCACTGACAACGGTTGGCAATGCTTCGACGGAGACCGTTAAATCTTTGGCAATGAACAATTTGGCTAGATCGCGAACGGTTTCGTTGGCGAGTGGTTTCAACGCCACCTCGGTTAAAACCAGATCGGTGTTGAGGGTTGTCAGTTTGAGGTAGTTTAACATCACCGTCAGATAGCGATTGATTTTGCTGATTTCCAGCCGGGCGTCGTTTGCATTGAACGGTTCTACCTGCAGTAGCAAATCCAAAGCCGTTAGCCGCGTTTTGATTTGATGCGTCCACAACTGCAAGGTGTCTAACATTTCCTGCTCGCGATCGCGGTAGGTGTCGCTGTTTTTTCGCACAGTTTGTTGCAAAGACTGGATTTTTTGGTAATATGCGCGGCCCAACGGATCGGTGATTTGGGTATCGTCCAGCAACGAGACACCCTCTTGTAATTGCTGCCATTCCCGGTTAAAACGCCACAGATCGTAACCGCCAATCACGAGTAACGGAATCAGGGCGAACAGCCACATATTAAGGATGACCTCGATTGAGACATTAACCAGCCAATTTGCCAATAAACCGGTTAGAAGCAACGTGAGCAGGCTTAACCAAACCATCCAGCGTGCATGGTAATAAGCCTTAATCATGGCCGGCCTCCTTGCTGGCTAACCGGTAACCTTTGCCCTTGACCGTCTCAATCAGTTGCGCCAAGCCAACCGGTGCGACTTTCTTGCGCAGCCGATTCATATTTACGGCCAATGCATTGCGGTCGATAAACTCGTCGCCTTCCCACAATTTTTCGATCATGGCTTCGCGGGTCACAACTTCGCCATTGGCACTAAACAAAAGGCTCAACAATTTAGTCTCAGTGGGTGTGATATCAAGCACGCCTGCTGGTGAGCGTAGCTGATTATCGGTCGGCACCAGCGTGAAGTCGTCGTGGGTTAAATTAGTCTCGGTTTGCTGATACTGATAAGTCCGCCGCAGCATCCCCTGAATCTTCGCCAACAAAACCGGCAATTCGATCGGTTTGGCTAAAAAGTCGTCAGCACCCAGGTTCATGGCCATCACGAGGTTCATATCATCGCCGGAACTCGTCAGAAAAATAACCGGTACGTTGCTGTGCTTGCGTAGCTCGCTTAGCCAGTGAAAGCCGTTAAAATATGGCAGACTGATGTCCATAATCACGAGGTCCGGTGCCGCGGCGCGAATCTCTTCGTCAACCTGGTCAAACTTCTTAACCAGGCTGACCGTGAACGCCCAGCGATTCAGGTAATTGGCGATCGTTTTAGCGATTACATCGTCATCTTCAACAATAAAAATCTTTTGGGGCATGCTCATTGCGCTCCCTTCGTGGTGATTCGTGGGTTTTTTTGATCTTTTGATTTACACTAAAGTCAGTTTCTATTTTAACTGATTTCAGGTGTTTAAGTTGGGACAATCAAAAATCGGCTGGCAAGGACAAACTGCGGCCTTTCTGTTAAGTCAAAATTTATTTGTTTTCGGTACGTCAACCGTCTTTTTTGCGGTGCTTTGGGACATTGCCTTAAAAACGTCTTCAGGCGCGTGGATGACGTATGTATCATTGGCGACTTCGTTACCGGCGATTTTAATCTCCTTATCCGCTGGAGTTTTGGCTGATAGGTACAATCGAAAATGGCTGATTGTCCTCTCTGCCGTTGCGGTCACGGTTTTGACCCTCGCTGTTGCCTACGTGTTTGCTTTTGTGACTTAGGAGCTGTGGCTGTTGCTGGTGATTGCCGTGATCCGCAGCTTTGGCAACGGACTGGAAAATCCGGCGGCCAATGCCTTATTGCCGCAGCTGGTGCCAGCCAAGCAAATTACGCGGGTGAATGGCTACAATCAAATTTTGATGGCGGCGATGCTGGTGATGTCACCGTTGTTAGCGGGCTATATTTTAAGCGACTTGGGAATCTTCTGGATTTTCGTCATTGATGCTCTGACGGCGGTGTTAGCAGTACTTTGCATAGGGGTGGTTCACGTACCGACGCCAACTGCACGCCGGGATCGAGCCAGCAAACGGCAAAATGGGATCTTGGCCGGCCTGCGTTACGTGGGGAATACACCGTTGCTGTTGGCGTTCATGTTGTTTACCGGCGCGGCCTTTATTTTAATTGCGCCATCCTCGCAACTATCAACGTTGTATGTGAATCGGACATTTGGCTCGGAAGTCTGGCATTTGACGTTCAACGAATGGTCGTGGACGATCGGTGCTGGCTTAGGGGGCCTGTTTATTGCCCGCCACAAAAAGTTCCGCGATCAGCTTGGTCTCATCGCCATTGGGTTTGCCGGCAGCGGGATTGCGTTTGCGGAAATGGGGCTTAAGCAGCCGTTCATCACTTATCTGTTCTTCATGTTTATTTCCGGGATTTTTTATCCGTTGATTCAAGCTGGCCAGACAATTTATCTGCAGGAGAACGTACCAGCAGATAAGTTAGGGCGCGTCTTTTCGTTATGGGCAATCCTATCGACTGGTATCTATCCGCTGGCGATGTTGGCGTATGGACCATTGGCAGACTGGGTGCCAATCGGATGGATCTTCATCATCACTGGGCTATTATTAATTGGCGTTGCCTACTGGTTCTGGCAGCGGTTAAAAAAATTGCGCTGGTAGCAACGCATGCTGGCGATTATGCTGTATTCAAAAATGCTTCATCACAATGGGTCGGGCAACGGCTCGATATGTGATGAAGCATTTTTCTACTCAAGCTTAAAATCGCTGAAGAGTTGCTGGTAGAGGACGTTACGTTAATTCGATCACCATGGCTTCCCCCCGCAGATCATTTCGAGTGATATGTTTATTTAAAAAAGGTGACTTTGCTTGCTGGGATCCGATAAAGTGAGTCCGGCGCGTTCTTAGGTTTACCCACCGCGATAAGCAGTGTCGGCATGAAGTGCGCAGGATCAAGATCCAGTGCCGGTAGGATTTTCTCGTGATCAAAGCCAGTCATTGCTCCAGTTTCATAACCATAAGCGCGCGCAGCCAACATGAAGGACATCGCGGCCAGACTGCTGTTTTGAATGATGAATTCACGCAACGCCTGTTTGTCGGTCCGGAAAGATGCCACCAGATTCTCAATCATGGGTTTTTGATGCTCGACGGCGCGGTCGGTCAGCAAACCTGCTGCCGCTGCTCGCTTGAACAGTTCTGCTTCAAATGGCGCTAAATCCAGTTCACCACCGACAAGCACAACCGCGGATGCGGACAGAATTTCCGGTGCATTAGTTCCGGCCACGCTGGCGATTTTTTCTTTTGCTGCGTTACTTTGGGCAACGACAAAACGGGTCGGTTGCATGTTGAGTGCGCTTGGCGCTTTTGTCGCATAGGTGATCATTTGCAGCAATTCGCCTTTGCTGATAGTAATTTCCGGATCAAATTCGCGTGCAGTGTGGCGTTTCATGACGACTTCATCAAAGTTATTATTTTCCAACATCAAATTCACCTCTTAGATTGTGAGCGCGCGCCGGCTTCTACACCTGGGAACGCGCTAATGTTTTTGAACATCTTTAGGATACGCTAAATGTTGGCGTTTTCCTAGTGATATTTAAAAATGGTATAGGCTTTATAAGAAGAATGGAAGCGCCATCATTAGCCCGCTATGCCATCGTCAACTGTAATGCACCTAATTCTGTAATCGCCGCTGTCACTTGATCGCCAGGCTTCAAAAAGACTTGCGGGTCGCGGCCAACCCCTGTACCACTCGGCGTTCCGGTGAAGATGAGATCGCCTGGCTGCAACGCCACAATCCCACTAAGATAATGGATTAACGTCGGCACTTTAAAAATCAGTTGGTCCAGACTTGCCTGTTGCATCACCTGACCATTGACCGTTGTCGTGATTTGCAGCTGGTCCAGATTGGCGGTTTCGTCAGGTGATGTGATCCACGGACCGATGGGAGAATAATTTTGAAACGACTTTGCCAAAGAAAATTGCGGTTCCGCATTGGCAAACTGAATCGCCCGATCGCTTAAATCTTCACCGACCATCCAGCCGGCAACATGGCGCATCGCCTCGCCTTCAGGAATATTGCGGCCACCAAAGCCCGATCACCACGACTAAATCGGTTTCCCAGTCGGTTTTGGGCCCATGCATGCGCACTGTGGCAGTCGGCTTGGCCAATGAACTGCTAAATTTGGTAAAAACGCTTGGAACCGTTGGTAACTTGATATGGATTTCTTCCGAGTGATCCAAAAAGTTCATCCCAATTGCAAAGATCTGCTGGCTAGTCGTGAGAGGTGCTTCCAGCTGGTCAGCGCTAAATTGAACGGTCGACCCGAGCGTTAATGATGCCGGCTGCGTTAAGGCAGTCAAAACATCTGGCGCATTCATAATCGGTTGGGCAGTCGATGCTGACGTGATCAGGTACGGTCGGCCGCCAATGTTGGCAATTTTCACTTGAAAAACTTCCTTTCAGAAGTATTAAGGTACGCCTTCAGTTTACTTCTGAATCGTTCCGGTGCCAAACCCATTGACCGTGGCAACAGCGGCTGAGTTGATTCCAAGTAATGCGGAGGCAATGATCTTAAAGTTTGATTCCATTTTTACCCTCAGTGAAGATTCGTCTGAAACGCCTGAATAACTTGTTGGACGGCTTGATTCTGCTCGGCTGTTCCAAAGGTGATCCTTAACCAGCCAGGCATGAGTCCGTCACAAACAAGAAAGCCGTGCTGAAGCAATTCCCGCTTGAGGGCTTGCGCTCGAGTTTGTGGTGCCTGAAAGAATTGAAAGTTCGTTTGGCTGGTGTAATGCGGCAACGCACTATCGGTCAAAAAAGTTTCCCAGCTGCGACGTGCCTGCTGAACGCGGCTTCGTGTTGTCTGAACAAATGCCTGATCAGCCAATGCAGCCTGGGCGCTCAATTGTGCGATGGTACTGAGATTATAAGGCAAGCGTACCGACTGAAGATAGGCGACCAGCTGCTTCGGAAAAATCCCAAAACCAACGCGAAAATTAGCCAACCCGTAGATTTTGGAAAACGTACGTAAGACAACCAGATTGTCAAATTGCGGCAGCAGGCTGATTGCACTTGTGGCGGGATAATCGTCGGTAAACTCAATATAAGCTTCATCCACCAGAACCAGTACATTTTCCGGTACTTGGCGCATGAACCGGGTTAAGGCCGCCAGTGATAGCAGTGTGCCGGTGGGATTGTTCGGGTTACAGAACCATACCAGCTTTGTTCGGGGTGTGATAGCCTGCACCATCGCGGCTAGATCGAAGTTGCCGGTTTCGGACTGAATCGGGACATCCACCACCTTGGCGCCTTCAATTTCGGCATGCAACCGGTATTCGGAAAACGTCGGCCAAGGCTCGACAACTTCATCCCCCGGCTCCAAAAAGGTTCGGGCAATTAAGGCAATCACTTCGTCAAGACCGTTACCAAACACAAGCTGCTCACTCGCAACATGAAGTTGGTTAGCCACCGCCATGCGCAACTGACTCGCGTTACCGTCCGGATAATCACGACTTTGCGCAAAGTTCCAGCTAGCTACCGCCTGTTTCACTTCAGAACTGGTACCAAAAGGATTTTCGTTTGCCGACATTCGGACCAGGTTGGTTAAACCTAACTCTTTTTTCAAATCATCCAGCGGTTTTTCTGGGGTATAAGGTTTTAAATGCTTAACGGTATGTTTAAGCACGGGTCTTCCTCCTTGTAAAAAAACGAGCGTGAGCCAGTGTCGTTAGATGTATGACGCCCACTGGCTATTCAGCCGTCAATATTTATTGATGCTGCTGCGTTCCTTCAGACGACTCATTTTCCCTTCGCGACTTGCCAATTCCACTTCGATCTGATCAAGCGTAATACCCCGTTCAACCATCAACACCAGAACGTGATAAGTCAAATCAGCGACTTCGAGGACGAAGGCGGCGTCATCAGGATTTTTGGCAGCGACAATGACCTCGGTGCTTTCTTCGCCGACTTTTTTTAGAATCTTGTCGAGTCCTTTGGTGAAGAGATAATCCGTATAGGAACCGGGAATTGGCTGGGTTTGGCGGTCTTTGATGAGTTCATATAGTTCGGTGATACTTTGTTTGGCAGCTGTCATGGCAGGTCATTCCTTTCTTGCATAAGTGCGATAAAAACAACTCGTGTGCCCGGTGTGACAGGCGGGACCAGCGGGTAGAACCGATATCAGCAACGTGTCCGCATCGCAGTCAACGGCGATTGATTGGACTTTTTGGATGTTGCCGCTAGTTTCACCTTTGTGCCACAACATCTGGCGACTGCGCGACCAAAACCAGGTTTCACCGGTTGTCAGAGTTTTCTCCAGACTTTCGGCATTCATATATGCCACCATCAAAACCTGTTTGGTTTGAGCATCCTGAATAACCGTTGTGATCAAACCCGATGCCTTATTAAAATCGAGCGCTATCATCGAACCGCCACCTTTGCTTGTTTTAAAACCTTTTTGACTTCGGGGATGGTTAATTGACCAAAATGGAAAATGGACGCGGCGAGGCCGGCCGAAACGGCTGTCTCTTTGAACAAGTCAACGAAATCTTCGGCGGAACCTGCACCGCCGCATGCGACAATGGGAACTGTTACCGCGGCACTTAATTGGCGATATAGGGCTAAGTCCAAGCCCTCCTGAGTGCCATCAGCGTCCATTGATGTGACCAATAGCTCGCCTGCTCCGGCGACGACTGCCTGTTTGGCCCACTGAATGGCATCGAGATCCACCGGCGTGCGGCCACCATTAATTGTGACCTGATAGCGTTGGCGCTCAGGTTGCCACCGGGTGTCAATGGCGACTACGACCGCCTGACTGCCGAATGTCTGAGAAT
>ENA-UOTV01000005-UOTV01000005.1-synthetic-metagenome-genome-assembly--contig:-NODE-5-length-14932-cov-4.486926_pt1 | contig 14932 bp, 9 predicted proteins | sample MGYA00238142_ERZ746979 | MGnify/ENA primary metagenome ERZ746979 (study PRJEB28755, sample SAMN02352511) | synthetic metagenome | study: EMG produced TPA metagenomics assembly of the Artificial metagenome... | reverse complement strand
CACCCATCACAAATTCTGTCTTAACCACAGTTAAAACGAAATCTTCAACTAACGCTGACATCTTCATGATGGCAACTAGATTAATTAACTTTTGATTGCTTAAGGTAAACTGGTCCAAATTCTTTGTGAAATCATCTGGTAATTCGTGGTAACGCCGGTGCATCGCAAGGCGCACATCGTTTTGTCGGTTTTTCGAAGACAGCTGGAACACGTTGTCTTCTATAATGGCCTGATCGACGTCATTCCAGGATTTCCCAGAGTTCAGCATTGATGCCGTTGCAACAAATTCCCTAAACCAAAAACCTTGAGACACAATACTAGCAGACAGTTTTTTCACAATGTGCCTCCTTTACCGTTAAAAGTAGAAACCGTTTCATTTCATATTATATCAAGAAAACCTGCTGCACGCTGGCTCTCCTAAAACTAGGCTGTGGATAACTATTTTTGCCTCCACTACCCCACAACCTGCCTAACCGCCACCCAAATCAACCCAGCAGCCATCAACCCCATGGAAACATTAACCACCCGCGACGCGATCCGCCGCTCGCGCTCGTCCATGTCTTCCAACATGCCAAGGGTGTAGTCGTTATACGGCCCGGCATCCCAATAACCGACATAGTAGCTCAAGATGCCTTTTTCGCGGAAGGTTAACGGCTCGCTGCCTTCGTGTAGGAGCAGCTTGTCGTCGAATAGCGCGTATAGATCGTCGCTGAACATGGCGGTGCGGCGGTTGTGTTGAGCCTCTGTCTTGACGCGTTCCAGGAGTTTGTGGAATCTGTCCCATTCGCGTTGGTCGGCGTCGTCTTGTGGGGTCCATTCGTCTAACTTTTTCTGGAAGATGTGGAGGACGTCGTCGAAGTGGCGGCGTTGGTAGTTGTTGGCGAAGGTTAAGTAACGGTTGTTTTCGTTGAGGTGTTTGGTTTGCCAGGTTTGAAACAGGAAAAGGCCTAGCAGTCCGAGGGTTGTTATGGCGTTCAGGAGGTTGCTGAAGTTCCATTGTGCCATGAGGTGTTGGAGGCTGCTGATGACCCAGAAGGTGGCGATGAGCAGCGTGACGGCGATGGAAAGTAGCTGCTTTTGGCGAATTTGTGGATTTTTTTGCATTTCTTCGTAGATGGTTTGCCGGTATTTTAAGTACATGATGATGTAGTCCAGTAGGTTCAGTGAGCGGACTTGCCGGTAAGTCTTGACGATTGCAAATAACAAAACGACCAGGCTAACGAGGTTGATGACCTGGTTGATCGCATCAATTTGCGCCATAGCGTAACTCCTTTGCAAAAAGTATCGGCACCCATTTTTCCAGCCAGAACCGTTGGCGACTGTGGCTTGTTGACTGGCCATTTTGCCCTATGCGCCAACATAATTTGATTTTAAACGGAATCCCATTAAATTGCGAGGTTAACGAAAAGGTTCTGCTCAACTGCAAAAGTTGGATAAGTTGGCTTTTCCCCTTCGCGCTGGATGTGCTACAGTTAGGTTCTGTATAGAAGTAACATCAAGCATCTTTGGGGAGCAGAAAAAATTGACCAAACAAGCACATCACATCGTCATCCCTGACGCCATCATGGAAGACCTGGATATTAAAGATGGCGAACAAGTCGAGGTGACGTTAAAAGATAAGGAAGCGGTGATTCGGCCGAAGCAGGCGGATACGGGGACGCAGACGATTTCGCTGCGGTTCTTTCTGATTCCATCAATTCTGTCAGGGATTATTTTTCTGGCGTATTTCTTCTACTTTAACATCATGCAAGTGCCGATGACGGGGAAAAACTCGATTGCGCAGATGGTGATTGTCCTTGGCGAGCTGAGTGGCATGAGTACGTTTGCGGTGGCGTATATTCGCAATCACCGGCAGATCCATGGACGTGATCATCGGCGTCGGTATTGGCGGATTTTCCCGACGTTGCTGCTGTCGTTTGCGATTATTCTAGCATTCGTGGCCTCGGTGTTTTTCTGGGCGATTGGTTATATGTTTGAAGGTGTCAGTTTTGATATTTACACGGCGACCGGGCTGTTCTTCATTTTTATCAGTATTGTGAACTACCTGATGATTTATTCGGCGCTGTCGATTTCGACGTCGTTTATTACCACGCTGTTTCTGTCAACATTTGTCGGCGGCGTGGTGGGCGCGATTGTGACCAACAGTTCGCGTCAGTGGTGGCAGCACAATGTCAGCTTTTTAGGCACCAGCAAAGCCCTGAACGCGTGGCAGTTTAACCTGACCATCGCGGTGTCGGCCTTGCTGTGGATCGCCTTGGTGGACTACTTATTCGTTCCGCTCATGGCGCATCGCAAAACCGACTGGCGGCTAATCGCGCTCCGCATCTTACTGACCGTCGCTGCCATCGCCTTGCTGGGGGTCGGCCTGTTCCCGAATAATCGCGGTATCCTGCATGTTCTGCACACCCAAAGCGCGTGGTTCCTGAACTACTTCCTGATCGGCATGATCATCGCCGTGCGCTGGCTGCTGCCGGGGGTATCGCGCGAATTTCTCAGCACCAGCTACACCATCGGCGGCATCATTATCTTAGCCGCCATCCTGTTCCAATTCGTGCACTACCTGTCGCTGACTGCGTTCGAGATGATCGCCTTCGCCTTAGCCATGTCATGGATCATGCTGCTGCTGCAAAACATCCACCGGCTTTATCAAAAAGATGAATCCACCTTCGTCGTGACGGTGACGAGTGGAAAAGAAAAGTCATCTGAAAAATCGGCATAGAAATTACATCAAATGGTGAGCCTCAGCGCATAAACTGAAGTTCGCCATTTTATTTTGCTCCAATCGCTGACACCTTGAACTGCTGTACCCTATCGTTGGCGCATTCAAACATACCGTAACCGGCCGTCTATGTAAAAAACAACCTCACCAGCAAATCGCCAGTCAGGTTGCCTTTTGTCGATCACCAAACGACCTAATTTCTGCATCAGTTATCTCCGACACTTCAAAATCATTCAATAATTTTCGATCGCCGCGTAATGGTGTGCATTTTCTCAATCCACGGGTGAATCGGTTCCTTCAAGAAGAGTCCCAACAAGAAGAAGCTAATGCCGAATACGGCCAGAACGGCGAGGTCAAGCCAGAGATTAGGCCAGTAGATACCACCGACCGTTTCCCGTAAGAGGTTGACGGCGTAGGTAAATGGCAGCCACGGATTGATCATCTGGAAGAATTTGCCTGACAGCACGACTGGGAAGTTCCCTCCGGCTCCGGAAATGGACAAGACCAGAATGATGATGCCGATGCCTTTCCCGATGTTGCCGAATAGCGAGATCAACATGTAGAGGATCGAAACGAAGACCACGCTCAGCATCATGGAAAATAGCAGGTAAAGTGGCTTGTCGACGACGTAAGTGCCAATCAGGAAAAGATTGCCAAGTGCCGCAATGAGGCCCTGCAACATCCCCAGTCCCACAAACGTCAGCCAGCGTGCAACGTACATTTGTTTGACCGTGGCATCGCTGAGTGTTGCCGGCAACTGGTATTCGGTGACCAAAATCGCCCCAAGTAACAATGCCCCGACCCAGATACACAAGGCCAGATAGAATGGCGCACTTTGCGATCCGTACGTCGGAATCGCGTAGAAGCTTTGTTGCTTGAGCTCGACCGGTTTAGCCAAGAACCCGGCCTCTTTCGTCGCATCCCGGCGCAAAAGCTTGATCAGTTGCGACAGGTCAACCGACTTTTCACCTTTTTTGATGGCAGCGGCGCCTTTTTGAATGGCATCTTTTAGGGTCGGCCAGTCGTTTTTGATGAAGGTATGCGCATCATCCAGCCCACTCTGCAGCTGCGGCATTTTTTCGTTTGCCAGCGCCAAGGTGTTGGTCAGATCCTTTTCAATGCCCGGCAGATCCTGGTTAATAAAGTCGGTCGCCTTCGTCAATTTGGCTTTAAGACTAGGAAAATCGTTTTGGTACAAATCGGCAACGGTCGTCACGCCACTCGTGATCAGGTTCATGTGTCCATTCAGTAAGGTGTTGGCATCGGTTAGTTCCTGCTTCAGCGCTGGCAATTGTTGTTGAGCCTTGACCAAAAAGCTATGCGCCTGCGTGAGCAAATCCTTGGTGCCACTGAGGAGCGATGGTAGTTCTGGCAAGATCTGATTGTTGATGGTGGCAAGCGTGGTGCTGGCGTCCTCAAGTGCGGCTTTAAAGTCGTTCAACACCTGTTTGACACTGGTGCCGATATCGAGTGCCTTGAGCGCATCAGCAGTGGCAGCAAACTGATCAGCCGTTTTGGCTAGCGCTCCCAAGCGTGCCTGGATCTCACTGGTACTCAGATTAGGCACGTCCTTGGCCAGCGCTTCGGCACCATCCTTCACTGCGGTTGCCGTTGCCGCAACTTCTTTCAGCTGGGCAATGGCGCCGGCCAAGATCTGGTCGTCTTTACCGGTATGTTTGTTAAGGCTGGCCTGCACCCGTTCAAGCATTTCGGCCAACCTAGTCGCGTTGTCCGCCACCTTGCCCTGCCGCTTCGCCAAGGCCGTCACCCGTTCGACCATCGCCTGCTTAACGGCGGCCTTATCCTGATTATTGTCAAGCTGCTGGAGTTGATTCTGCAAGGTCGTTAAATCCGCACTTAGGCTGGTGTTGGCTGCCGCAATCAGCGTCAAACCGGCATCGGTGGCATTTTGCACAACATCCAAAGCAGTACTGATTTTCGGCAGCACCTCATCTTTGGTGGTCCCCACTGCCGCCTGCGCTTTTTGGCCGAAATCCGTCAGCGCTGGTAAGGTGCCATCGACCTGATTAATCACCGTGATGCCTTGATCGGTCACTTTGACCGCTTGACTGACGCCGCTTTCCAGTTGATCAAAATTGGTGACCACCGTGTTCAGCTGCGCGCCGGCTTGCTGAACTTCCGGTAATTTGCTTTTCACCGCAGTTGGCAGTTCACCGGCATCTTGCACCATCGGCAAATAACCATTCGCGGCGGTTAGTTTCTGGGCCATTTGATTGACTTCTGGGAGATACCCGGCGATTTCATTTGCCATTTGTAACTTTGCCCGAATTGCCGGCATTTTTCCTTGTAAGTCGTCCACTTCAGCCAGGTACTTTTCAATGGTCGGTAACTGATCATTGGTATTCGTGACCAGACTGGCAAACCGCCGAATCATCGGCAGGTTTTGATCCAGCTTGATGCCGGCTTTATTAAACGTCTTGACCAGCGTTTTGGCGACGGTTGCGACGAATTCATCCGAAATGGTATTTTGCAGCGTGCTTGCGCCGGTGCTGGTAATTTTCGGAGCAATCGCATTGATTTTCTCGTTTACATAATAATCCAGCTTAGACTTATGGATCTTCCCGTCAACAAAGCTCAGCAGATCAGTGGAAAAATGCTTTGGCACCACGACACCGGCGTAATACTTGCCGCTTTTGACGCCTTCTTGGACGGCCTTTTTAGAATCCACAAACCGCCAGCCAAGCTGTTTATTGTGCTTCAGTTGATCCATCAGCTCGTCCCCGACCGCAATTTTCTGATCCCGAAAAGTCGCCGGCTGATCAGCCGAGTATACCGCGACCGTCAGATCCTGGGTATTGCTGTAAGGATCCCACAGCGCCCAAACGTTAAACCAGCAATAAAGGCTGGGAATGATGACCAGTGCCGCGATCAGCAGAAAAGCGAACGGACTTTTCACAATCCGTTTCCAGTCCAAAGCAACTAGTTTACCAATGTTACGCATAACTTCCTCCGAATGTCAGCTTGAAATATTGGTTGATTATATCACAGGTGTTTGCTCACGCCATTGGACAAAATGCGGGATGTGTTAGGTTTTGCAAGGACAGCGCTTGACGTTTCAGAATATCAAAAACATCATAAAAAGCCTTAACCCTACCTTATCAGGCATCCAAACACCCAAGGTAGCATTAAGGCTTATTTCAATGCAATTTTTCCTACAACGACGCCGGCGAAACCGACTCAACCTTCACATCTTCCCGTTGAACCGCAAGGAGATCCGCACCAGCTTGAACAGTTGTGTCCGCAACCGGCTCGATACGCGCGTATGATTTACTGTTCGTGATCAGCACGATGGTGGTTGGATCAAGTCCGGCCTTTTTGATCGCCGCTTGATCAAAGGTGCCGAGTAAGTCGCCCTTGTTGACATGCTGACCGGCTTTAACAGCCACCGTGAACGGCGCGCCTTTCAAATTGACGGTGTCGATGCCCAGATGGACCAGAATTTCCATGCCGTCATCGGTCGTCATGCCATACGCGTGGCCAGTGTCGGCAACCACCGACAATGTACCGGTTTGCGGGGCGTAGACGTTGTTGACGCCTTTTTCTGCTGGTTGGATCGCCAGTCCGTCGCCCATCATGCCGGAAGCGAAAACCGGATCGCTGACCTTGGCCAAGGCCACGGTTTCACCGCTGACCGGTGCGTAGACTTTGTCGTCGCTGACGGTGGAGGAAATCACGGCATTGGCCGTCTCGACGTTTTCGTCAGGCTTCAGAACTTCTTTAGGAATTGCGAATGCGTTGGTGGCAACGAAGGCAACCACCACCGTACCTAACGAAACCACTGTGTACCATAACAATGCGTGGCCGTTATAGATGTACATCAGGTAAGACGGCACCACCGCGAGTCCGTATGAGTTGGCTGCGACGTTGAGCATGCTGAGAATGGCCGCCCCGAGCCCGGACGTCAGCACCGTAACGATCAGTGGCCGGAAGTTGTAGCGAATTAAGACCCCGAATAACGTCGGTTCCGAAACCCCGAAGAGCTGCGACGTGAACGCGCCCATTGACGTGGCTTTTGCCTTATTGGAACGGGCCCGCAGGAAAATGGCGAGCGCCACGCCTAAGTTCGCGAATCCATACATAGCTTCCAACGTGATCAACGGGTTCAACCCGGTTGACGCCAGCAAAGATGTTTCGATGGCAATCATGGTCTGGTGGATCCCGATCAGGACCATCAGCGGATACGCTGCCCCGATAAGGAAGCCTCCAATCCCAAATGGCAAGTGGATCACCGCTTCAACGCCGACCAGCATCCCACTTTCAATCGCATGAACAATGGGACCGACCCCCAGAATCATGATGGCGAACGTGACCAGCATGGTGAGAAACGGCGTCAGAATCTGTTCCAACACATTGGGCATGTGCCGCCGGAAAAAGAGTTCCAATTTTGCCCCGATAAAGCCAGCCACCAGTGCGGTTAACACCGATCCCTGACTACCTTCAACCGGCAACCAGCCAAACAACATAATCGCCTTGGCACTGCCATCCGCCACAGAATAGGCATTCGGTAAAATCGGCGACACCAGCATCAAGCCGATGACGATCCCGATAATTGGCGTCCCTTTAAAATAGCGGAACGTTGACCAGACAATCAGCGCAGGTAGGAACGCGAACACCGTGTCGGTCAAAACGGAAATTACCGAGGTTAAACTCGCGGGAATATCACTGGGAACCGCACCGAAAAGTTTCAAGACCTGAGCGTTCGTGGCGGCACTTTTCAACCCTAAAAACAACCCGGTTGCGGCGATGACTGGAATAATCGGAATGAAAATACCAGACAACATCGCCATCAAGCGTTGCACGAGCGTTTTGTGCTCACCGGTTGCCGCCGCAGTCGTATCGGCGTCATCCTTGCCATAAATGGCATTCACCGTGCCTAGCTTGGCAATCGCCGCATACACATCGTTGACAACACCAGTGCCGATAATGACCTGATACTGGCCAGAGCCATAAAACACGCCTTTGACTTCCGGTAGTTTTTCCAGCGCCTTGTCGTCAATTGCCTTGCGATCCTTGACTACAAAGCGCAACCGGGTTTGGCAATGGGTCACGGAATCAATGTTGTTCTCCCCGACCAGCTTCAGAATTGCTTTTGCTTCTTGTTCATAATTTTTTGCCATCTTAATTCACCTCAATGAGAATTGCTTGATAAGGTTTCAACGTTGGTGCGGCATCCGGATAGTTATTAAGCCAGATCCGCCCAGCCGGTAATGCGACCGTTGCCGGCTGGGCGCTTAAATTGACGAAAATCTGCACATGCTGCCCGCGGGCATAGGCGATAACATGATCGTCTGCGACCTTGATCGGAGCAAAATCGCCCTCAATTAGATCCGTCCGCAATGACGAATCGTTGCGCAACCGGCAAAGCTTTTGGTAAAAGTGCCACACCGAGTTTGGATCTGCATGCTCATCCTGCCAGTTCACACCAGGGGCCTGCTGGGCGATTGGCAACCACGGCTGATGGGTGCTGAAGCCGCCATTGACCTGATCATTCCAAGGATACGGTGTGCGCGCATTGTCGCGTGACCGCCGATTGACACACGCCAGCGCCTCCGCTGGGGAATAGCCTTCCGCAAGCGCCCGCTGATAGTTATCGTGCGTCGGCAGATCGTCAAACTGGTCGATCCTGGTTCGCGTTGCATTGACCATCCCTAACTCCTGCCCTTGATAAATGAACGGACATCCCCGTAAGCAGAAGTACAACAATGCCAGTGCTTTGGCTCCGATAGCATTGCGATAAGCCGGATCCTTAATATACTTGCTCAAACTCCGCGGCTGGTCATGATTTTCCAAAAAGTTCGCGCCCCAACCAACCTTTTGAATCGCCAGCTGGCTTTTGGCAATCGCGTCACCTAACATTTTGGGTGTCCAGTCCGTTTGTTTGAACCATTCGGAACCGGAAGCCACATCGATATCGGCATAATGAAAATCAAAAATCATGGAAAAGTAGCCGTTGGGACCGATGAAATCAGCTAGCTGATCGTAACTTACCCCAGAAGCCTCGCCAATTGTGACGGCGTTGGCTGGACGAAAAGTCGCATCATTTAGCTCTTTAAGAAAACGACCCAGACCCGGACGATTTTCAGCCTTACGCTTGATCTTGCCAAGGCCATCACTGCCATCAGGGGTCAACGCCGCAAAGTCCTGATCCTTTTTAATAAACGTGATGGCATCAATGCGGAAGCCAGCCAAGCCTTTTGCCAGCCACCAATTAATCATTTGGTAAATGGCTTGCCGCAGTTTCGGATTTTCCCAATTGAGATCCGGTTGTTCCGGCGAAAAAACGTGCAGGTAGTATGTGTTCGGCTCACCCGGCACCACGGTCCAGGCCGAGCCGGCGCCGAAGTTCGAGCGCCAGTTATTCGGCGGCTGGCCGTCGTGACCCTGACGAAAAATATAAAACTGCCGATACGGCGAGTTTGGATCTTTTAACGCTGCCTGAAACCACGGGTGCTGATCCGATGTGTGATTCACCACCAAATCCATCACGACTTTAATGCCAAGCGTCTTAGCTGTTGCCATGAGCCGGTCAAAATCGGCCATGGTGCCAAACTGCGGATTGATGGCTTGATAATCCGAAATATCGTAGCCGTTGTCCACCATCGGACTTTTGTAAATCGGCGACAGCCAAATCGCCGTCACGCCTAATTCCTTAAGTTTTGGCAATTCCTCAATGATGGCAGGCAAGTCACCAATGCCATCGTCGTTACTGTCTTTGAATGACGCCGGATAAATTTGATAAAAGATTTCCTGTTGCCACCATGTGCGGCTGGTTGGATTGACCATGTTTGAATCCCCCTGCTAAATGACGCTTTGATATTTAAAGTGTGGTATCGATTCCATATTGGCTAAAAATAAAACTCAGGCGCTTTGCCTGATTTTTAACGATAACGCTAATGTTGCCGGATCCTTTTGGTGGTCGCCGCGGCCAAGTCCGCGCAACAACATATCCGTGGCAACCTGGGCCATCTCGGTCACCGGTTGATGAACGGTGGTCAGCGGCACGCGGGCGAACGGCGCAAATGGCTGATCATCATACCCCATCACCGCGATGTCATCCGGTACCTTCAGATCCGCCGCCAGCAAACTATCCAGCACGCCAACCGCCACTTCATCCGAGTTGGTAAAAATGGCGTCAGGCCGCTTGACTGGTGCTAATGCGGCTAATTGCTTGCCAATCGCTTGGCCTTCCGCGGCGGTATGCACTTGATCGAAAAGTAATGATGGCTCAACTGCCAGTTTATGTGCCGCCATAAAGTCAAAGAACGCTTGAGTACGGGTCTTCCCGTGCCGCGCGCTTTGAATGGCACCGCCTGTCACGTAGGCAAATCGGCGGTGCCCTTTTTCATACAGGTAATCAAGTGCATCCCGCGTTGCCTGATAATGCGGCAGCACCAAGGAAGTCGCATGTGGAATCTTCACATCGGCATTCACCACTACGACACGCCCGGGAAAAGCTTTGGCAACAGCCGCAACCCGCTCCGGTGCTTCAACCGAGGCCAAAATAATGCCATCCAGTTTCCGGCTTTTCAATTGATCCAAAAACCGCTCCTCGGCATCCGGATCGTCATAAGTCTGCGAAATCATCACTTGATAACCTTGCTCATGCAGCGTGCGCTCAATTGCATCAAACAACCCAGCGAAAAACGGATTCGTCACCCGCGAGACCAAAACCCCGATATTGCCAGTGGCTTGGGCCCGCAATGAGGTCGCTGCAGCACTCGGTGTATAGCCTAGCGTTTGAATCGCCGCTTCAATCCGCGCCTTCTTGTCCGCGGAAATATACGGATGATGATTTAAATATCGCGACACGGTTGTCACGCCGACCCCCGCTGCTGTCGCAATTTCCCGAATCGTCGCCATGGACTTGCTCTCCTTTTTATGGAATCGATTTCATAAAACGAGTATACAGCGCTTTCAGAGAATGTCAAGTTGTTATCCGGGAATTTTCCGCGCACTTTGCGCAGGACTGTCCTCACTAAACACCACGCCGAGGCAAACAAAAACTCCAGCCACATGACCAATTAAGGCCACATAACTGGATCCAGCACATGACTTCTTTTAATCCTGCATTCGCCGGCCTCACAACCCGCCGTTATCCTTCCGCAAATTCCATGCCTGCACCGCGCTGACCGCAGCTGCCGGGGTGACGCGCACGGCACTGGGACAGGTGTCGCCAAAGAACCGGCCGGAAACCACGCGATAGCCATCGTCAATGAAAAGCTCGAAAACGGACACGTCAATGAACAACCGAATCGTCACGGTCTTACCTGCTGGAAAACCAAATTGCCGCAGACTACCGCCATTATTGCGGTTCTCCCGCTGCACCATACCCTGCCCGCTATCGGAATCAAGGTTAATCAGCAACTGATCATGATCGCCGTCAGGAATATGCAGCGTCGTCTTCTGTCCGGCCGCCAGCGTCATCGTGAGTTCGAAGGCACCGGTTAAGTCGGCCACTGACCAGTTGTCGGCCGTCTGTGTCACAGTCGGCAAGCTATCATCCGCAGTCTCGCGCAACGTCTCAACGTTTGGATGCGGCACCAGACAAACATGCCCATCGCGGAGATCCAGCTTCCGCACGTAACTCAATACGCCTTCCCAGCCATCGTCATCAGTTGGATAACTCGTGTCCGGCAAGCCTAACCACGAAATCGCAAGCGTGCCATCCTTTTCGGTATTGGCCAGCCGAGTCGCGTAAAAGTCAAAGCCTTTATCAATGTTCTGCAAGTGCTGATGCGTCAAGGCACCGGTTTCAGGATCAAAACTATCGGCCACAAGCGCAATGTTAGGGAAAACATTTTCATATTCGAAAAAGTCCTGATCCAACCCTTGCGGACAATAAACCAACACAACCTTACCGTTAATGAAGGCGATGTTAGGGCACTCAACCATGTAACCGCAAAACTCGTCCGGGATCCCGAGCGGCGCCACGAAACGCCAAGTCTTGTCCGGTTTTTTTTCGTATAACAAAATAGCGCCAGTGTGATCAGCACGCTGGCCGCCCACTAGGACATAGGTTTTGTCTTGATATTTGAAAAGAAACGGATCGCGAAACTCTTGGGTATACCCAGCTGGTGGCGCAGCAATCAACGGCTTAGGATCTTTAAACAGCCGACTATCCGCACCCAACACCGCACCCAGTTGAGTCGCATGCCGATGCCATTGTTCGTCACGCACATTCCCGGTGTACATGATCCGCAACGTGCCATGCGTCACCAGCGCAGAGCCAGTATAAGCCCCTTGCGCATCATGCTCGTCCTCCGGCAAAAGATCCCCCGGCACCCGCCGCCAGTTAAATAAATCTTTTGAGACGACATGCGCCCACGACTTCAGGCCATGAACGGGGCCAAATGGAAACTGCTGATAATAAAGATGCCATTTGCCGTTGAAAAAGTTCAGACTACACGGATCATTGATCAAGCCGGTGTCTGGTTGAACATGGGTTTTGGTCCGCCACTTACTTGCGGCGACTTGAGCTTTCAAGCTAGCCACGTATTCCGGTGTCCAAGCTGAATACGGCTGATAACGCTTTGCCATATGCTCAATTGAATCGGTCATGTACTTACCACCTTGTGTTTGAAATAATACCCTTATCTTATCTGAGTTAATGGCAATGTCAATGAAAGCGTGAACAAAATAACTTTAGTTTTTCCATTGTGCTTGATGTGCTGGGATTTAACGGCAAAAATGTGACGGCTTGGAACATCATGCCTAACCCTTTAAGAGTTCATTCGTAATATAACTCAATAATTCGCGCTCACCAAACAAAAACCCCGCAGCTGCTTGCTACGGGATTCGGGCTTGGCCGATCGGATGGAGGCCGATCGGCGACTTCACTTTGGAGGAGTAGAAATGAAAAAGTTGGTTGGGGTTTAGGAATGAGTGGGTGGCTCACTTCTATGCTGTTAATACTACCGACCATGTTTGAACATTTTGTGACGCTAAGTTGTTCTTTGTGTTAAGCATCTTACAAGCTTTCAGATCACCCATATCTGACCAAAAAGTCGTCACAACCGACTCACTAGTCGTACATGTAGTCACGGGTCGCCGGCAAGTCCTTGCCTGACGGGCCTTTACTAATCAAATACTGCATGACGTCGATATTGCCGGCCTCAAAACTGGCAGCTGCGGCCTGCAGGTAGACATCCCACATCCGGGTGAACTCATAACCGAACTTTTGCTGAATCGGATTCCGGTGATTGTTGAAATTCGTATCCCAGAGTTCGAGCGTGTGCTGATAATGACGCCGTAACGGTTCCAGATCATCCAGCTGCATCCCCGCATCGATAATATGACCCAGATTTTCCGTCATGCCCGGAATATAGCCATCCGGGAAAATGTACTTATCAATCCAGGCATTTGATGCTCCGCCTTGTTGCCGAGTAATACCATGGATCAAGGCAACACCATCATTTTTAAGTAGTTTAGCAACATCTTTGAAGTAGCCTTCAAGGTTTTCCTTGCCGACGTGTTCAAACATACCGACAGAGGTAATGTAATCAAACGGCTCGCGATCGAGTTCGCGATAATCCATATACAGCACTTCAGCTACATCCGTCAGATGCTCGGCTTCAATGCGATCGGAAACCAGCTTGAATTGTTCCTTGCTCAGGGTAATGCCGACAACATGCAGGTGGTAAATCTTAGCCGCCCGCAACATCAACGTTCCCCAGCCACAGCCGATATCCAGCAAGGTACGCCCGGGCTGCGGATTCAGTTTACGCAGAATATGATCGATTTTATTCAGCTGAGCGGTTTCCAGATCGTCATCCCAGTTTTCAAAATAGGCGCAGGAATACGTCAGCGTCGGATCCAGCCATAATTTATAAAAGTCATTGCCGAGATCGTAATGCGAATGAATATCTTCCTTCGACTTACGCTCGGTGTGGCTTTGTTTAGGCAGAAAGTGTCTGAGTTTGCTGCTGCGCATAAAACTGCCGGCATTGGCATAAGCCGACGCAATCAGGCGTTGCAATGGTCGATTGCTACCCAACACCTCAATGTCACCACGCATATAGCCTTCACCTAATGCCAGCGAAGCATTTTTGATCAGCTGACGTACAGGAATAGCTTTTTTCATTTTAATTGTGATCGTTGGTTCGCCGGTGCCAAAGGTCTCTTCGGTATGGTCCCAATATTCAACCCGGACCGGAATATTAAAAGATTGACTGAACATGGTATGGTAGAACTTTTTTTCGAGCATGATGGCCTCCGTTTCGAAAAGTTACAAAAGTAATTATAAAACTTTTTAACCAAAGAAAAAACACCGCCGTAAAAATGGACGGTGTGGTGCCGTTTTCATTAAAATTGCCGGAACCGCGCCTGGCGCTTGGCAACCAAGCTTTGCGGATCCATGGCCGTCAGCTCAGCCAGTTTGGGCTTCACTGCGGCTTTGAGCGCTGCCGGAAAATCCGCACCGGTATCGGGAACGATCCGGTCACAGACCCCTTTTGCCAACAGATCCTGCGGTGTCAGCTGCATCACTTCAGCTGCTTCTTTCGCGCGGCTGGCATCTTTCCACAAAATCGCGGCAAAGCCTTCCGGTGACAAAATGCTATACATACTCTTATCGGTCATCCAGACTTCATCCCCAAACGCCAAGGCAAGCGCACCGCCTGAGCCACCTTCACCGACTAAAATAGCCAGAATCGGCGTCGGCAGATCCGAACAGGTCACAAGTAAGTCAGCGATCGCTGCTCCTTGCCCGTTCGCTTCGGCTTCTTTACCTGGGTAAGCACCCGGTGTATTGATCAGCGTGACAATCGGCCGGTGAAACTTAGCAGCCTGTTTCATGAGGCGCAACGCTTTCCGGTATCCCCACGGTTCAGGACTGCCAAAATGGGTCTGCAGCCGCTCCGTCAAATCATTGCCCTTGTCAGTCGCAATGACGGTCACGGCTTGCTGATCTAGCCAGTAGAAGCCGCCGGTACACGCCGGGTCATCATGGCTCTGCCGATCACCATGGAATTCATGAAAATTGGTGACCAGACCATTGATGAGCTCACGGGTTTGGTACGGCCGCGGTGCACGGGCCGCCTGAACGGTTGCGTAGGCTGAAGTTTCTTTTTTTGGCATGCGAAAATGGCCTCCTTGATTCGGTTAGTACTTGGGGAGATAGGGTGAGAATAGGTGTACGGGACGTTCTATGATGCAAACGCGTTCGCAGTCGCAGAAATCTACGTGTAAGGACAT
>ENA-UOTV01000003-UOTV01000003.1-synthetic-metagenome-genome-assembly--contig:-NODE-3-length-16008-cov-4.721620_pt1 | contig 16008 bp, 18 predicted proteins | sample MGYA00238142_ERZ746979 | MGnify/ENA primary metagenome ERZ746979 (study PRJEB28755, sample SAMN02352511) | synthetic metagenome | study: EMG produced TPA metagenomics assembly of the Artificial... | reverse complement strand
TGAGGTGGCTACACTGAATTTATCACATTTCTCTCATAAAGGACGGCACTGCTCATGAAATTAAACCAATTCGCTCGATTAACCCCTGAATTTAGCCAACAATTAACGGAACTTGCTCGCATCGGCTTGCCGGCAGATTCCCAAGGCCATTTTGCCAATACTGCGGCAGCCTTGTACGCGGCCTTTTTCCCAGAGGCATATCAGCTCGCTGCAAAACAAGATAAATTTGCTCAGATTGCAGTTAATTCGCGACAGAATCTGGCTGAATGGTTGGCATCGGGACCCACGCAGATGACCCGGCGCGACTTTTATAATGTAGCTTTGCAACTGCTGGGGTTCGAAGCCTTTACCGACTTTGACCTGAGTGATCCGTTGGCTTTTATGGCGGCTACAGAGCTGCCAAGTGTTGATCACGATCTGCTTGATACTAGGGATCTGCTTAAGGCTAGCTACTTATTGCTGACGACGCGAACCAAACATTTAGTCAACTTTCTCGATGATTTAGCCAATCGTGGCTTTTTCAAGGATTTTCAGTCGTCGTCAACCCAACCGAAACCTTTATTGTTTAATGGTAAAGTGCAACAGGTTTTCGATGCCCGCCAAGCCATTCGCGAGGTAGTATGGATCGAGTCTGATGTCGATTCGGACCACGATGGGCAGCGCGATCTTTTAGAAGCAAGCATTTATCGACCGAAAGCCACCGAGCAAGGATTGAAGGTTCCGGTTCTATTTACCGCCAATCCTTATTTTCATGGGACCAATGATGTGACGGCTGCGACGCATGTTCCGGAAACGGTTTTGGCAGTCAAGTCACATGGGGCCTCGAAGGCGGAAGTAACGGCTACACCGATTCAAACTGAAGACTTACCGAAACGGGTCGTTACTGGTGAGGCGACGGAAGCAGAGGCCTATGCCGAAGAAAATAGTATGTATGCGTTCAATGATTATTTTCTTGCGCGCGGATTTGCTGTGGTTTACTCAGCGGGAGTCGGGACGCGGTATTCAGACGGCTTTCGGACCATTGGTGGACCTGAGGAAACGGCCGGGGCTGTGGCAGTGATCGAATGGCTGACCGGTAAGCGCCGGGCGTTCACGAACCGTACTGCTGGCGTTGCCATTAAGGCTTGGTGGTCAACCGGCAAAGTTGCGATGACCGGTAAGTCCTACTTAGCTACGCTGGCCATTGCTGCGGCGACGACCGGCGTTGAAGGGTTGAAAACCATCATTGCCGATGCCGGCATTTCTAGCTGGTATGATTATTACCGCGAAAATGGTTTGGTTGTGGCGCCCGGCGGCTTTCAAGGTGAAGACGCTGATGTTTTGGCAGTTGATACGTTTTCCCGGCAGAAATCCGGCGGCGATATGATTCGCATCAAGTCGGCTTGGGAGCGGCATCTTGCTGCGATCACCCGTGATCAGGATCGGACAACCGGCGCGTATACGGCGTGGTGGGATGCGCGTAATTACCGCAAAAATGCCGCCAACGTCAAAGCCGACGTGGTGTTGATTCACGGGCTTAATGACTGGAATGTCAAACCAAAAAATGCGATTCGCTTCTGGCAGGCAATTGCAGATTTGCCGATTCAAAAGAAACTGATTTTACATCAAGGGCAACATGTCTATGTCCACAACGTCCGCTCGCTAGACTTTTTGGACATGATGAACTTGTGGCTGACACATGAACTGCTAGGGGTCGCCAATGATGCTGCGCGAGCTTTGCCGAATGTCATTGTGCAAGATAACGTGACCCCGCAAACCTGGTCAGCCTATACCGATTTTGCTGACCCGGAAGCTGAGCATGTGACAACTGAGTTCAACCTGAAGAATGACTTTGAAGCAGCCACCGATCAGTTTACTGATCATGCCACGGCAACGTTTGAGGCGCAACGTGACACCAGCGCCAGTTTCGAAAAGGCCATTATCACCCCTAACAGTGCGTACGCTAACAGCCGGTTGTGGTTGACTCAGCCAGTGCTTGACCGTGATCGGATTCTGGAAGGCATTCCGCACCTTGAGCTGACGCTGGCAGTTGATGCGCCGACCGGCATTCTCAGTGTTCGGCTCGTGGATCTCGGTGAGGCCAAGCGTTTTGGCGAAACCGCAGCCACCGTTGCGGCCAATGATTTACAGTTAGGTTTTGACTTTAAAACAACTGACATCGTCGAATTCAAGCCGGCTGCTAAAACGACCCCAAGCAAACTGATAACGTTAGGGCATATTAATTTGCAAAATCCTAAAAACGCCTACGAAGTGCAGCAGATCACACCGGGACAGTTTTTTCACGTGAGTCTGGATCTGCAACCGACGCACTATCACTCACCGACCGGCCGGCAGCTTGCCTTGATCATCCATGGTGCCGATATGGCGCAAACCATTCGCCCGACAAAAACCACGCATTATCAGGTTGACTTGGCGAAAAGTACTCTAACATTGCCATTCCGACTTTAAAAAATATCGTCCACGGTTGAAGACAACATCGTCATAAGTTTACGCCGTCTCGGGAAAAGGACGTGAAGTGGATGGTTCATCAAGAACGTCAGATTAATTTACGTTGGGTTATTCGACAGTTGCCGCTGACTTTAATAGTGGTGCTATTTTTACTGAGCCTGACAAGCACTTTGGAGCCAATTTTAAATGGCGTGGTTTTCGGTCAGCTGGTCAATATTGACTTCAGCAATCTTGACGCTGTGGGCGTTATGTGTCATTAGCTGCAGCTGCCTATCTCGTTACCTATACATCGTTGTATCTGTTTTTTCGCGCCCAGCAGCGGGCCGTCCGGGTATTGAATCAGGCACTCAAAACCGCGTATTTTACTGCTTCAGTCGCGCATGCAGGCACTGACGTCACGGAAGTTTCTGACACGATCAATGATGTGACCGGCGTTGCGAAACAAATTGAACAAGCCTACTTTGTCGGACTTATCAACATGCTGCAACAAGTGATTGGCTTGATCATCGCTGTGGCTTTTATCCTGAAAACCAATGTCGTGTTAAGTTTGGTCTATGTGTTATTTTCTGCATTGTCACTGCTTCCGAGTCACTTTGGCAGAAAGAGCCTGGCAAAAAAGTCGAACATTTGGGCTAATACCAATGCCGGTTTGGTCTTGAGTATGAAAGACATTTTTCAAGGCCGAATGGAAATCTTTAATTTTAAAGCCTGGCCGGTCTTCTTCACCCGATTTAAGCAGCACCTGAGCCAAGAAGAACGCGACTATGAGCGAATGAATAACTTCCAATATTTATTCCAATATGTGTCTTGGCTATTTGCCATTGCGGCTTTTTTGCTACCACTTTTTATTGGCCTCCTCTTGATGGCCAAAGGATTGTTTGGTGTGACGACCAGCGTCGTTTTGACACTGACAATGACGGCAGATTCTGTTGTAGGCGGCGCTCGCAGTTTGAGCAAATGGCAAAGCCAAATTGTTAGCACGAGTCAGCTGCGCGTGTTACCGGCGGCTGGTAAATTTGAAATATCCAAGGTTGATGATGGGGAGCCAAAGCCTGAAGTGCTGGAAGGTCAGCTTGAGATCAGCGATCTAACCGTGGTGCGCGATCAGCATTTAATTTTGAGTGATGTCAATATCCGACTTGAACCGGGAAGCAAAGTCATTGTGACCGGTCCTTCTGGAATAGGTAAGACAACCCTTCTAAAAGCCATCACCGGTCAAGTGACATCTCAAGGTGCGATTCGTTTTGCCGGTCAGCCGCTGCATGCTGGTGATTTTGTTTTGGTGTCACAAAATGTCTGGTTGTTTAATGGTACATTGCGGGATAATATCACGTTATATCAGGCCTACGATGATGCCGCGGTTTTGGCAGTTTTGCGGTTGGTGGGCCTTGATCAGGAATTGGGTGAGCATGTGCTTGATTTCAAAATTGTTGATAACGGCAGTAATCTATCAGGTGGGCAAGCGCAGCGCATTGCGATTGCGCGTGGATTGTTGCGCAAGAGTCCTATCTTTTTACTTGATGAGATTTCTTCAAGCCTTGATCAGGTCAATGCTGATAAAATTCATCGCATCATCTACACGTTACCCGCAACGGTCATTGAAGTCGCGCATCATTATCAGGAAGCCTTGGCGCAAGCATATGGCGTAAAGATTTACGAAATGGTTGATCACCGGTTGCAATTAAAAAATGAGGCCTCCAGGGAAGTTGCTACTGGCACAGAAGCTATTTAAGGACAGGATTTAGGTAAACTTTGGTAACACAAAAAGCCCGAAACATCGGGCTTTTTGAGGACAAACTGCTTACTTTAAGTGTGCCAGCCGGGATTTGAACCCGGGACAAACGGTTTAGAAAACCGTTGCTCTATCCAGCTGAGCTACTGGCACAAATCGTTATTAAGTATACGAGAAGCGCGGGTAGGCGTCAACGGAATGTTGAGGAACTTGAACTTTGTGAGGGTGTGTAAAAGGTTTTAAGGATGTGGAAGGGACGCTACAGCTCTTGTAGTTAGGCAATCGGGCTTTGAAACGCGATCACTGGCGCAGAAGTCTGCGTGTAAGAACCTTGGGGGCAATGGCCTAAGCCAGGTCATAGAGGAGTAAGGGTTGTAGGGCAATCCGGCTTTGAAACGCGTTCGCAGTCGCAGAAATCTCTGTGTAAGGACCTCAAGCCTAAATGGCCAAAGCCCAGCCATTTAGGCTTGAGGCCACTTACACTCCGATTTCTAAGCGCTCCTGCTCACGCTCTTGACTTCCTAACAATAAGTGAGTAACATACACTCAATCGCTACCGAAGGCCATTCACATTTTTTTAAGAATGGAGGGATTCTGATGGGATATCGAATCCAATTGAACATGAAGACGCAAGAATTTATCGCGATTGATCCGCACAATGCTAAGCACATTGGTAAGGGCGAGACAATTGAAAAAGCGTTGCAACAACTGAAGAAATAATGTCTTGCTGCTGGTAGACTTACTACCAGCGGCTTTCTTTTTTGCCAAAGGACTAGTGCCATGGAGACTTTTTATGCTATATTAGGTTCCTTGGCAGGGGCAGGCTCAGATTTTTTCTGGGCCTTTTTCTTTGTCTCGAAGTCGCTGATTAAAACGTTTCCTTGTTGAAACTGTTTGGCTTGGCTATAATTCCATCCAGGGGGTGGCACTGATCATCATTTTGCTGAACATCTTCATTTTACTGGTTACCGCTGCATTGCTAATAACGGTAACCACCCAACTCAGAAAACCGATTAATTGGATTGTTGATGGCATTTTATATGTGGCCTTACTGCTGATTAATGCAGCGTTTGGCGGCTGGTTGACGTTCTTTACCTTGATTTATGCGCTTTATATGCCCGCGGTCATCATCGGCGTTTGGTTGTATCGCCAGCAACACTTGCCGCAATAAGAATGCTGCGCTCTTAAGTCTGCAACTTAATCTGACCATTTAATTGGCGTCAAGCCGAGTTGAAAAACAATTGCGGGTTTGGAACAATCAAAAAGCTGTTATCGTCGGCGATCAACAAAAAGCTGCTATTATCGGCGATGTGCTTGCAACTTGGTGTGCTGTCTGGTAATATTAGTCCGTTGTATTTGGCACCCCTCCTATGCAACCGCACATCGTTAGGTTTTAAGCGTAAGCACCTAACTTGGCGAGTCTTCAGGGGAAAAGCCGAGAGGCAAAACAGGAGGTGCACACAGTGTACGCAATTATCAAAACAGGCGGCAAGCAGTATAAAGCTGAAGTCGGTGAAGCCATCTATGTTGAAAAACTTGATGCCGAAGAAGGCAAGCAAGTTACTTTTGACGAAGTGATTATGGTTGCTGGTGAAGGTGATGCCAAGATTGGCACGCCAACTGTAGCCGGCGCAACCGTGACTGGCAAGGTCGAAAAACAAGGGCGCGAGAAAAAGGTTGTTACTTACAAGTACAAGCCTAAGAAGCACTCTCATCAAAAGAAGGGCCATCGTCAGCCATACACGAAAGTCGTTATCGACGCGATTAACGCATAAGAGGTCAGTTTATGATCAAGGCAATTTTTCATCGCGATGAGCATGGCGATATCGTCAGTTTCGAACTGAGTGGCCATGCCGATGCCGGTAAAACCGGCAAGGATATCGTCTGTGCTGCTGTTTCGGCTGTGAGTATCGGCGCCGTCAATGGTGTTGAAGCGCTGGCGGGTTTTAAGCCTGACGTTGATGCGGATGAGGTCCATGGCGTCCATCTGCAAATGACGCTCAAGTCGGCAATCACTGGCGAACAGTTGCACATTAGTCAGATTTTGTTGGAAAATTTATTGCTTGAATTACAAAGCATCCAAGATCAATATCCTGATCGCATTTTGATTACGACAAAACAATTAAAACAAAATTAATTCTCGGAGGTGTACGTTATGTTAAAGATGAATCTGCAATTCTTCTCTCACCATAAAGGTGGCGGTTCAACATCTAACGGCCGTAATTCTGCAGGCCGGCGTTTAGGTAGCAAGCGCGCCGATGGTCAGTTCGTTAAGGCAGGCAACATCTTGTATCGCCAGCGCGGTACCAAGATCCATCCTGGTGAAAACGTTGGCCGCGGCGGCGACGATACCTTGTTTGCGACTGCTGACGGCGTTGTCAAGTTTGAACGCTTCGGCCGTGACAAGAAGAAGGTTTCAGTTTATCCGGCAGCAGCTGCTGAATAAATATTGATGACGTCCCGGTAATCGGGGCGTCTTTTTTTCAAAATTTTAAAATGACGTCAATAAGGAGTGGTTTGGATGGATCGAATGACAGCATTACAGGCGCGGATTCTGGACAAGAAATTAGATGGCTTTTTTGTTACCGATGCCACCAACGTTACTTATTTGACAGGTTTTACCGGTGAAGAAAGCGCCTTGCTGGTGACGCCGGAGAAAGCTTATTTTATAACGGATTCCCGGTTTACCGAGCAGTTTAAGCAAGAGGTACATAATGCCAAGTTGGTGTTGCATCAGGATGGGTTGTTTAAAACGGCAGGTGATTTAGCCAACCAATTGCAGTTGACCCGCATTGGTTTTGAAGCCGTTCACCTGAATTATGCCGATTATGAAGCCTTTGATCTTTTAACACAAGGAACACTGGTGCCAACCCGTGACTTTGTTGAAACCCAACGCGAAGTCAAAGACGATGAGGAACTGGCCTTGATCAAAAAGGCGGTTGCCATTGCCGAAAAGGGTTACCAGCATGTTCTTGATACGATCAAACCTGGCATGCGGGAAATTGATATCGCCAATGATTTGGACTTTTTCATGCGGCAACTTGGTGCCAGCAATGTCTCGTTTGAAACAATCGTAGCTTCCGGTACGCGTTCGGCAATGCCACATGGTTCCGCAACGGAAAAGAAGATTGCCAAAGGGGATATTGTGACCCTCGATTGGGGATGCATCTATCACGGCTACATGTCCGATTTGACGCGGACATTTGCAGTCGGGGAACCGGATGCCAAGCTTAAGACGATTTACCAAATTGTTTATGTGACGAATCAGAAAGTCCAGCAAGCTTTGAAGCCTGGTGTCATGGGCCGGACGATTAATGACTTGGCGCATAACGCAATTAATGACGCTGGCTATGGTCAATATTTTGGCCATGGTACCGGACACGGCATTGGCTTGTCGATTCATGAAGGCCCTGGTGCCTGGGGTCCTTATCTCGATGTGCCAGCCGCAAAAGGCAATGTCGTGACCGATGAACCCGGCATCTATGTTCCGGATCTTGGCGGTGTCCGAATCGAAGACGATTTGGTCGTGACAGCAGACGGTAATCAAAGTCTTAGTCAACCCGCACCAGCTGAGTTACTGGTACTGTGAGGCCGTCCACGTGGCATGGCTGTTGCAAGCATCTTCACCGCTTGCTAGCATAGATTTAGCTTACAACTGAATGTATGGAGGAAATTAATGATATCTGTTAATGATTTTAAGAATGGTTTGACGATTGAGGTCGACGGTGACCTGTGGCGAATCGTTGAGTTTCAACACGTTAAGCCAGGCAAGGGTTCGGCATTTGTTCGTTCAACCTTGAAGAACCTGCGCACGGGTGCGGTACAGGAAAAAACGTTCCGATCAACTGAAAAGGTTGAAAAAGCGCAGATCGACAGTAAAAACATGCAGTACCTTTATGCCGATGGCGATAATTACGTCTTCATGGACACTGATACTTACGATCAACTGACACTTCCTGGCGATGAGATTCGCGACCAGTTGAATTATTTAAAAGAAAACATGAATGTTAAAATTATCATGCACGGCAATGAAACCCTGGGTATTGAGTTGCCGAAAACCGTTGACTTAACGGTTAAGGAAACCGAGCCAAGCATTCGCGGTAATACCAGCAGCGGCGGTTCAAAACCAGCCACCATGGAAACCGGACTAGTCGTTCAAGTGCCGTTTTTCATCAACACTGACGATGTACTGACGATTAACACGGATGATGGTACTTACATTTCACGTGCCAATAATTAAGGCTTAGGAGGGTTCTCGCGATGGCTGAAGAAACCAATATCATATTAGCAAATCGGACGGATGCCCAAGGGACCATTGAAATTGTTCCTGAAGTTTTGGAAGTCATTTTGGGCATTGCTGCGAGTCAGGTAGACGGTGTCTATCAAATGCGCGGTACATTAGGCTCTTCAATTAACGCCTGGTTTGGCCGTGCCAACCACGGTAAAGGCGTTAGTGTGACAGTTGCCGATGATAAGATTACGGCTGATGTCTACGTTTATCTGGATTATGGTGTCTCCGTTCCGAAAGTGGCTTTGGCCATGCAAGAACAGCTACGTGAACAGTTACTCTTTATGACGGATTTGACGTTAAGCGAAGTGAATGTGCATGTCGTTGGCGTCATCCCTGAAAAGACGGAAAAAGTCAATCCGGATGATCTGTTTAAAGATGACGACACTGATGAACCATCGACAACGAGCAGCAAGGATGACGATTAACATGGAATCACGACACGCGATCCGTGAAGCTGCCTTTCGAGCGCTTTTTGCGTTGGCAACGAATCCGGAAGCAGATAAAAGCGCCGTATACGCAGAAGTTTTACCTAAAGATACTGAAGTGCCGCCTTATTTAAGTGAATTGGTGGAAGGCGTCTTGACGCATCAGGAGGCGTTGGATGCTGCCTTAACCCCGCAGCTTAAAAAGGGGTGGACGCTGAGTCGTTTGCCCAAACCGGATTTAATGATTCTGCGCTTGGGCTTGTATGAAATTCGCTATGAAGAAGCGATGCCGGAAGCTGCGGCAATTAATGAAGCCATCAATTTGGCCAAACGTTACAGCGATGACCAATCTGCTAAGTTTGTCAATGGCATTTTGGCTAATTTTATTGAAGCATCGCCGAAAGCGTAAGTTAACCGGTCAAAGACAATTACTTTGGCCGGTTTTTGCTTTATACCGGTACTTGACGCGATCGAGGAACCGAACATTGGTTGTTATATCAGACAATGCTAATCAAATGGGGAGTGGTTTTTGTGGCAACGCGATTGGATGGCAAGGTAGTTTCAAAACGCATTCTTAGTGAACTTCAACAGACAGTGACTGGTTTGGCGCAACAAGGTGTGACGCCAACACTTGCAGTCATTTTAGTGGGATCGGATCCGGCCAGCCAGGTTTATGTGCGTAACAAACAACGGCGCGCGGAGGAAATCGGGGTTCGTCCCTTAATGTTTAAGTTGCCAGAAGAAACCTCTCAGAAAACCTTATTGGCAAAGGTAGCTGAATTGAATCAAGATCCCGATGTGGATGGCATTCTGGTCCAGCTGCCATTGCCCAAGCAACTGGATGAACGGGTCGTGATTAATGCGATCGATCCCGATAAAGACGTGGATGGCTTTAGCCCGGTGAGTGTGGGCCGCTTGTGGACCAATGAACCGACTGTTGTGGCTTCGACCCCTTATGGCATTATGGCGCTGTTAGATGCCTATCAGATTGATGTCACCGGTAAGCGGGTGGTCATTGTTGGCCGCTCGAACATTGTGGGTCGGCCGCTCGCTGGTTTGATGGTGAACCATGATGCGACGGTGACCATTGCCCACAGTAAAACCCGTGACCTTAAAGCGTTGACCCGTGAAGCGGATATTTTGGTTGTTGCGATTGGCGTGCCGCATTTTATTGGCGCCGATGCGGTTAAACCCGGGGCAACGGTTATTGATGTCGGTATTTCGCGCGGAGCTGATGGGAAACTGCACGGCGATGTCGATGCTGATGCGGTTGAGCCTGTTGCCGGTGCTTTAACACCGGTACCGGGTGGCGTTGGTCCGATGACAATTGCCTCACTCATGGCCCAAACAGTTGAACTGGCGAAGAGGCGATTGCATGGTTGATACCGACCAGTACTTAAGTGTCACCGCACTAACCCAATATTTAAAACGTAAATTCGATGCCGATCCTTATCTGGCCAAGGTTTATTTAACCGGTGAAATTTCTAATTATCGCAAACGGGTAGGCAATCAATATTTTTCCCTCAAGGATGATCACGCTAAGATCGGTGCGTTGATGTTCCGCAATGCTTTTAGCAAGTTGCAATTCAATCTTGAAGAAGGCATGAAGGTTCTGGCAGTTGGCCGCGTTAGTCTGTATGAACCAAGTGGTGAATACCGGCTGATTGTGGAACGGTTGGAACCGGACGGCGTTGGCGCACTCTACCAAGCCTTTGAGCAGTTAAAGAAAAAGCTGGCTAGCGAAGGGTTATTTGATCGCAATAAACGTCCGTTGCCGTTGTTTCCTAAACGCGTGGCGGTTGTGACCAGTCCCAGCGGTGCGGTGATTCAGGATATCATGACCACTGTGGTGCGCCGTTATCCGATTCTACAGCTGACTCTTTTTCCGGCGGTTGTCCAAGGGGATCAGGCGGCGGATTCGATTGTCAAACAGTTGAACCGCATTAAGGCCATGTCAGACTTTGATGCCGTCATTATCGGCCGCGGCGGCGGTTCGATTGAAGACCTGTGGCCGTTTAACGAAGAGAAAGTGGCGCGGGCTTTAGTCGACATGCCCATCCCGATTGTGAGTTCGGTCGGACATGAAACCGATACAACCATTACGGATTTCATTGCCGATCGGCGGGCGGCGACGCCAACGGCTGCTGCGGAAATCGTAACGCCGGTGACGCTGGTAGACGCACTTAATCGCATCTCGGAAGATCGTGTGCGTCTGGTCAATGCGATGCACAACCGACTCAAAAATGCTGCCAGCCGACTACAGCGCTCTGCAGAAAGCGTCGTCTTAACCCAGCCTGATCGTTTGTACGACCAATACGTGCAACGCGTCGATCAATTGCGGCAGCGGCTTAATCAAAGCATGGTCAATCAATTGCGCGAAAATGACCATCGTCTGGCCATGGCGACGCAGCAACTTGATGGGCGGCAATTACTGATAAAAGTCGTGAACCTCAAACGGCGACTGCTCGATGATCAACACCGTCTAGATCGGGCAGTCATCAGTGTTGTAAAGGCTAAGCGTCAAGCGGTGGCCAATGCGGCGCTTGGACTGGACCATTTGAGCCCATTGAAGATACTGGGCCGAGGATTTGCCTATGTAACGGATGACACCGGGCAGATGCTCAAAAAGACAGATGACTATGCGGTCGGTGCCGACATTCACATTCATGTTGCGGATGGTCAAATTGGCGCTCATGTGACAACAAAGGAGAAGAATCATGGCTGAACCTACGTTTGAAGAAAAACTTGCCCAACTTGAAGCAATTGTCAATCAACTGGAGCAAGGCGATGTACCACTTGAAAAAGCTTTGGATCAATTTAAAGCTGGCGTGAAATTGAGTCAGGAACTCGAAAAAACATTGAAGTCAGCCGAAAAGACGGTGACAGAAATGGTGAGTGACGATGGCACTACCCAACCTTTTCAACCTAAAGAAGGCCAACAATGAATCCGATCTTAAGTCAATGGCGGACAGCCGTTGAACATACATTAGATGAAACATTGGCAAAGGTGCCTAACCCGCATTTGCGTGCAGCGATGGCTTACTCCGTCGATGCAGGTGGGAAACGATTGCGCCCGCTACTGTTATTGAGCGTGGTTGCTATGTATGATGGTGTGGTTGCTGAAGCACTGCCTGCTGCCGCCTCGCTTGAATTTGTGCATACTTATTCACTGATTCATGACGATTTACCCGCGATGGATAATGATGATCTGCGCCGCGGCAAACCGACGAATCACAAGCAGTTTGGCGAAGCGTTGGCGATCTTGGCGGGTGACGCACTTTTAACCGATGCCTTTGCCTTATTGAGTCAACATTATCCGGATAAAGGCGCTGCGTTGATTCAGATTCTTGCTGAAGCGGCTGGTAGTTCTGGGATGGTTGAAGGCCAGGTACTGGATATGGATGGTGAGCGGGTCCACTATGATCTGGCGACACTGAAGCACATGCACCAAGCTAAAACCGGTGCCTTGATTCAAGCCGCAGTGGCGATGGGCACCGTATTCGTAACGATCCCCGAAGCTGATCAGGCGGCCTTGGCAGATTTTGCGGCTGCTTTTGGTCTCGGTTTTCAGATCAAGGATGATATTAACGATGTCACCAAAACAACTGCCGAGTTAGGCAAAACAGCGGATAAGGACGTTGCCGAACATAAAAACACCTTCCCCGAGCTACTTGGACTAAAAGGTGCCGAGCAGGCGTTGGTAACTCAAATTCAGCAAGCTGATGCAGCGTTAAAGAGCTTAACCGTCGATGCGGCGACGCTACAATCGATTTTGGCGGTGTTGAAATAATGGAAAAAGTCAAAAAAGAACGGGTCGATGTCCTGCTGGTTGAGCAAGGGCTGTTCGAATCGCGTGAACAGGCCAAACGTTCAGTCATGGCCGGTGAAGTGTATGATCAGAACAACCAACGCTTAGATAAGCCAGGCGTTAAGATCCCAGGCGATGCGATTTTGCACGTGAAAGGTAAAAAAATGCCGTATGTCAGCCGCGGCGGACTTAAACTGGCAAAAGCCTTGAAATCGTTTCACCTTGATTTAACCGGCAAAACGGTTTTGGATATCGGTGCATCAACGGGCGGTTTCACTGACGTTGCGTTACAAAACGGTGCCAAGATGAGCTATGCCTTGGATGTCGGCTATAATCAGTTGGCGTGGAAATTACGCGAAGATCCGCGGGTCAAAGTGATGGAACGCGTGAATTTTCGCTACAGCAAACCAGAAGATTTTACTGACGGCTCGGTTGAATTTGCGATGACGGATGTTAGCTTTATCTCATTGAAATTGATTTTACCGCCACTAAAAGCAATTCTGATCCCCAATGGCCATGCGGTTGCGTTAATTAAGCCGCAGTTTGAAGCAGGTCCAGCCCATGTTGGCAAGCACGGTATTGTCCGTGATCCCCAGGTCCATCGCGATGTTTTAAAAATGATTGTCGATTTTGCCAGTGCGACTGGTTACAACGTTTTGGGATTAGACTATAGCCCGATTAAAGGCGGCGAAGGCAATATTGAATTTTTAATTCATTTACAAAATGCCGAGCAAACGCCGGGCAAGGTCGCGCCCACTGTGGATATTGAGGCAACATTGAAGGCTGCTTATGCCGAGTTAAAACGCCCTTAATGTATATTTATGCAAAACCGTGGCAACCCTGCAATGCATGCGCTATGCTAGAGCTAAAGCATTCGAGCTACTGGGATGCCATTTTTGATAGAGGTGAGCATATGCGCAAGCGTGAACGACAAGCAATCATTCAGCGGTTAATTCGGGATGAACCCATTGAGCGGCAAGAAGACTTGGTGGCGCGCCTGAACGACCTGAACATTCCGGTAACCCAAGCAACCATTTCACGCGACATCAAAGAAATGCAGTTGATTAAAGTGCCGGCAGGGGAAGGCCACTATCGCTACAGTATGCCAGTTGAAAAGCAGCTTCCGGCAACTGACAAATTGAAGCGGACGCTTGTTACAGCGATGAAGTGGGGCGAGGCCATGGATAACTTTGTCCATTTAGCGTTGTTACCGGGAACGGCGGCGGCAGTTGAAACGTTAATTGAGCAGTTGGATGATCAGCGGATTTTTGCAACGATTAGTGGTGATGCATCGATTTTGATTATTTGTCGGTCGGCGCAATATGCGTCAGCAGTGTTGTCTGAACTTGAGGCAATGGTGGGGTGAAGCGATGTTACAAGAGTTAGCAATTCATGATTTTGCCATCATTGACAACCTGGCGCTGAGCTTTCAGCCGGGGATGACGGCGCTCACAGGAGAAACCGGTGCCGGGAAGTCAATCATTATTGATGCAGTCGGTCTGCTAGCCGGTGGGCGCGGATCAGTGGACTTCATTCGGACCGGTACCGCCAAAGCCAGCTTGGAGGGCTTGTTTGATGCACAAGCTAATCCGGCTACTGAAGCCAAATTGCAGGCATACGGGGTCATGGATCCGGATCAAAAAGACACGGTCTTATTACAGCGGGAATTATTCCGCAGTGGGCGTAATGTTTGCCGCGTCAATGGACATTTGGTGAATACTGCCACGTTAAAAGCTATCGGCGAGACGCTGGTCGACATTCATGGTCAAAACGAACATCAGCAGTTAATGCATTCCGAAACGCACTTAGGTTTGTTGGATGCCTTTGCCGGTGATGATTTGCTGAAAATTCGGCAACAGTATGCTGAGGTTTATCACAATTACCAACACACCTTACAGGCCGTTAAGCAAAAACAGGCAAACGAACAGGAATGGGCACAACGGCTGGATATGCTGAAATTCCAGGTTAATGAAATTCAAAGTGCAGATCTGCATCCGCATGAAGATACGGATTTAAGTACCGAGCGAGAACGCTTGGCCAATTTTCAAAAAATTAATTCAGCGTTACAGGAGAGTTATGCATTGCTAAGCGACGAAGAGGTTAATGCGCTTGACCAAATCGGCCAGGCCATGTCGAGTATGCAAAGCATTGCGGATTTGGATCCTGATTTTGCGGCCATCGCCGATAATCTGCAAAGTGCCTATTACAGTTTGCAGGATGTCCAAAATGACTTATCTAACGAGCTTGATGATAAGGAATTTGATGAGGGTCGGCTTGATGAAGTTGAAAAGCGTCTAGATTTATTTAATCAGCTCAAACGTAAATATGGTGAAACGCTTGACGAAGTGATTGCCTATGGTAAGCGCGCGGCCGCAGAATTAAGTCAGATGGAGCAAGCCGAAACTTCGGTCGAAGATCTGGACAGTACCTTAAAGGAATCCCGCGCGCAGTTGCAAAAGCTGGGGTCAGCTTTGTCCAAGCGGCGGCATGCGGCGGCCAAACAACTGACCAAAGCGATTCATGAACAGCTAGCATCGCTATACATGGATAAAACAGTCTTCTCGGTTCATTTCACGAAGGCCAAAGATTTTCGGCCAGATGGTTTGGACGAAGCGGTTTTCTATATCCAGACAAACCCAGGTGAAGAAGCAAAACCGCTGGCTAAAATTGCCTCAGGTGGCGAACTGTCGCGCTTGATGCTGGCAATGAAAACGATTTTTGCCCGATCCGAAGGTGTGACAGCCATTATCTTTGATGAAGTTGACACCGGGGTATCCGGTCGAGTTGCCCAGGCAATTGCCAATAAAATCAGCCTCATTGCCAAATCTTCGCAGGTTCTTTGCATCACGCACCTACCGCAAGTCGCTGCCATGGCGGATCACGAGTATGTGATCAATAAAAACGTCCATGACGGGCGAACCACCACGCAAGTTAACAAACTAACGGCTAAAGCACGGGTCGATGAAATTGCCCGTATGCTGGCTGGTGAAAAGATCACTAAACTAACGGTCGAACACGCCGAAGAGTTGTTGAAAATGGCCGATGAGTTCAAACACGGTCGGACATGATCTCGTTTGGCGTCCAGGCTTAGCCATTAAGTGATGTACATTTACGGAACTGAATAGCAAAAAATCGCTCGCAAGACATAATCTTTGTCTTTGCGAGCGATTTTAATTTAAATGTATCACCGGCTTCAGTGCGGCAAACATGTGATGTTAGCCTAATGATGCGACTTAGAAACGTAGTGATGGCTTCTAATGCACAGCTTTAATGTTCAACATGATTGGAATTGGAAAGGGCCTAC
>ENA-UOTV01000001-UOTV01000001.1-synthetic-metagenome-genome-assembly--contig:-NODE-1-length-18245-cov-4.305882_pt1 | contig 18245 bp, 14 predicted proteins | sample MGYA00238142_ERZ746979 | MGnify/ENA primary metagenome ERZ746979 (study PRJEB28755, sample SAMN02352511) | synthetic metagenome | study: EMG produced TPA metagenomics assembly of the Artificial... | reverse complement strand
CGGGTAAAGTGTAAGCCTGATAACGGTTGTTGTGATTGGCGTTTTCGAACCAAATGATGAAGTCGCAGGTAGTTTTTTTCTATCTGAAGTAGGGTGGAACCGCGCAGAAGCGTCCCTACGCCATATCTTGGCGTAGGGACGTTTTCGCTTTTAAAAAACAGTTGCCTGAGCCAGGATCCGCTTCGATTCACCGGGAAAGAGGTTGTCATGACAACAAAAATGGACATCCAAACGATGATCCAGACCCTGCAAAAATTCTGGGGTGACAAAGGTTGCATGCTGATGCAAGCCTATGATGTAGAAAAAGGCGCCGGCACTATGAGTCCGTATACCTTTTTACGGGCAATCGGACCGGAACCTTGGAATGCCGCGTATGTGGAACCATCGCGGCGCCCGGCAGACGGCCGTTATGGTGAAAACCCGAATCGGCTGTTCCAGCATCACCAATTTCAGGTGGTCATGAAGCCGTCGCCGGAAAACATCCAGGATTACTATCTGGATTCACTTGCTGCGCTTGGTATTGATCCTTTGGAACACGATATCCGTTTTGTGGAAGATAACTGGGAGAATCCTTCCATGGGTTGTGCCGGTGTTGGCTGGGAAGTCTGGCTTGACGGGATGGAGGTCAGCCAGTTTACGTATTTCCAGGTGGTCGGCGGTCTTGAAGTGTCGCCGGTGACGAGTGAAATCACCTATGGCGTTGAACGTCTGGCCTCTTACATTCAAGACGTTAACAGTGTCTTTGATCTCGAATGGGGCGACGGTGTTTTGTATGGCGATATTTTCAAAGAACCTGAATATGAACACAGCAAATATGCCTTTGAAGTCAGCGACCAGAAAATGTTATTGGAATTTTTCGATGCTTATGAAAAAGAAGCATGGCGACTGATGGATCTCGGCTTGGTTCATCCGGCTTATGATTACATTCTCAAATGCAGCCACACCTTTAACCTACTAGATGCACGCGGGGCAGTCTCTGTGACGGAACGAGCCGGGTATATGAGCCGGATTCGCAAGATGGCGCACAAGGTCGCCCGGGCATTTGTAGCTGAACGCAAAAAGCTGAGCTTCCCATTGCTGCAGCACAAAACGGAGGTGCAATAACATGACGCATGACTATCTGATCGAAATTGGCCTTGAAGACATGCCTGCCCATGTTGTCACGCCAAGTTTGAATCAATTCCACGAGAAAACAGTTACTTTTCTAAAAGCCAACCACCTTGAACATGGCCGCATTGACCGTTACGCAACCCCCCGGCGGCTCGCGTTACTGGTTCATGATCTGGCTGCTAAACAAGCAGATGTTGAAGAAGATGTCAAAGGCCCGGCTAAGAAAATTGCCCAAGATGCAGATGGCAACTGGACGAAGGCTGCGATCGGTTTTTCACGCGGTCAGGGCATGACGCCAGACGATATTGTCTTTAAAACCGTCAAAGGGGTCGATTATGTTTACCTGCATAAAGCGATCAAGGGAAAAAGTGCTGCCGAGATTCTGCCAGGGATGCTGGATGTCATCAAGAGTCTGACCTTCCCAACACGAATGAAGTGGGGCGCGTATGATTTTGAATACATTCGCCCGATTCACTGGCTAGTCAGTTTGCTGGATGGCGAAGTTGTGCCGATGAAGTTGCTGGATGTCGAAGCCGGTCGCGTGACCCAAGGCCATCGTTTCCTCGGCAAACCTGTTTCCTTGCCGAATCCTGATGCGTATGTATCTGCTTTAAAAGACCAGTTTGTGATTGTGGAACCAGCGGCGCGTAAACAGCTCATTCGCGACCAAATCAAACAAATTGCCACCGATCATCAGTGGCAAATCGATCTTGATGCCGATTTATTGGAAGAAGTCAATAATCTGGTTGAATGGCCAACCGCTTTTGCCGGCACGTTTGACAAGAAATATCTGGCCATTCCTGAAGCCGTTCTGATCACCTCAATGAAGGACAATCAGCGTTACTTTTATGCCCGCGATGTGAACGGGAAAATGGTCAATGCCTTCATCGGCGTCCGCAATGGTAACCGCGATCACTTGGCCAATGTGATTGCCGGAAATGAAAAAGTTTTGGCTGCCCGCCTTGAGGATGCCGCCTTCTTTTATGCCGAAGATCAAAAGCGCAGCATTGCCGACGATGTTGAGCGCCTGAAAACGGTCAGTTTCCACGATAAAATCAGTTCGATGTATGATAAAATGGCGCGCACAAAAGTTATTGCTGATTTGCTTGCTGACCAGTTTGGCCTCTCTGCCACAGACAAGGCTGATCTGGACCGGGCGGCATCGATTTACAAGTTTGATCTGGTCACATCAATGGTCGGGGAATTTCCTGAATTGCAAGGCATCATGGGTGAGCATTATGCGCAACTGGCTGGCGAAAACCCGGCTGTTGCCCAAGCCATTGCCGAGCATTACGAACCGATTGCTGCAGACGGGGCGCTGCCGCAAAGTCTTGTCGGCACCGTATTGGCCATTGCGGACAAACTGGATTCGCTCATGAGCTTTTTTGCGGTTGATCTGATTCCAAGCGGTTCCAATGATCCATACGCCTTGCGCCGCCAAGCATACGGCATCGTTCGCATGATCGCCGCACACGACTGGCCATTTGCGCTCGCTAAACTGCAGCCAGCGATTGCCCAAGCATTAGCTGCTGCAGGAAAAACAAACGGACTTGACTTTGGGACCCATCAACAGGAACTTGACGACTTCATCATCGACCGCGCCAAGCAACTGCTGCAAGCTGAAAAAATCCGCTACGATATCGTGGATACAGTCACGGTTCGCAGTGACGCCGATATTGCCGGTATTTTGGATGCAGCCAAGCTATTGACTGCCCATGCAGCGGATGATGACTTTAAAGCGGTCATGGAAGCCTTGGGACGGGTTTTGCGGATTACCGGTAACAAGGTCGTTGATACTCCGGTTGATCCCGACAAATTCGAAAATACAACTGAAGGTCAACTGCATGAAGCAGTGACGACGACGGCGAAGACCTTCGATGCTGAACCGACTGAAGCCGATTACCAAGCACTAAAAGCCTTGGTTGATCCGATTAATGCTTATTTTGACGCCTCGATGGTGATGGCCGACGATGCCGCGGTGCGGGCTAATCGCTTGGCTACCTTGCAGCAACTCGCCCAGCTTATTCGCCAATTCGGTGATGTTAGCCAGGTGATTGTTAAGTAGATTTGCCTTTTTGACGAGGACGCGCTATACTGTATCTTGTATTATTATGCCGATAGACTATTGAAAAGTCGCATTTCACATGAGAAGTGCGACTTTTTACCGCTATTTCAGTCGGTTCAAGTCGCGCAACAGTGAAGCGGGAGAACCATTGCTGTTGCGCCTGTCATGGAAAGGGAGTGAGCTGATATCGCCGGAATGATTCCAGAGGCCACTGTCGATCAAGTCCTGAAGGCAGTTAATATTGCTGACTATATCGGGCAATTTGTCCAGTTGCGTAAAACCGGCCAAAACCTTTTTGGCCTCTGTCCTTTTCATGAAGAGCATACGCCATCATTTTCCGTCAATGAGTCAAAGCAGATTTTCCATTGCTTTTCGTGCGGACGAGGTGGCAATGTCTTTAAGTTCGTGATGGACTACGATAATGTCACGTTTCCCGAAGCCGTTAAGAAAGTGGCTGATTTCGCCGGTATCCCGCTTAATGTGCAAATCGGTCACGCCGCACCGGTTGATCCGGAAATTGCCAAGCAGCAACACATCCTGCAAGATACGGCCGATTTATTTCACCATATTCTGGTCAACACCGAAAAAGGTGAGACAGCACTGGCATATTTGCATAAACGTGGGTTGACCGATGAAACGATTGAAGAATTCCAGTTGGGATACGCGCCGGAAGAACGCAATCTGTTGGTGGCTTTCCTGAATAACCGTAAAATCGATTATCAGGATCAACGCGCAAGTGGTTTATTTGTCGAAGATCAGGCAGGTAAATTGTTTGACCGCTTTAATGATCGTGTCATGTTTCCATTGACAGACGGCAATGGTAAGGTGGTCGGTTTTTCCGGGCGGATCCTGCAAAATGATAAGTCGCAGGCCAAGTATCTGAATAGTCCGGAGACAAAGTTGTTTAACAAACGCGATGTTCTGTTTAACTTGCATCGCGCAAAAGCCGAAATAGGCCGCGACGGGGGACCGATTCTTTTTGAAGGCTACATGGATGTCATTGCTGCTTATCAAGCCGGCGTTAAAAACGGCATTGCGTCAATGGGGACCAGCTTGACGACCGAGCAAGTCGACATCATCAGCCATTTGAGCAAACGGTTGACAGTTTGTTACGATGGCGATGAACCGGGCCAAAGAGCCATCGAACGCGCAGTGACGATGTTAGCCGATCATCCTAGGCTGCAAACCGATGTGGTGGTTTTGCCGGATGGCATGGATCCTGATGAATATATTCGAGCCCGCGGTGCTGAAGCTTTTCAGGCGCAAGTCAAGTCGGTTTTGACACCAACAGCTTTTATGTTACAATTTTTGGCCCGCGGCGTTGATATGCATAATGATCAGGCAAAACTGACTTACCTGAATCCCGCACTGAAAATCATTGGTAAGATCAACGATCCGGTTGCCCGGGCAGTCTATGTTAAACAGCTAGCCGAAACGACCGATGTGCCGATCGCGGCGTTGAATCAAAGTTTGCCCCAACCGCAGCAGTCACAACCACCCGTTGCGCGTCCCGCTGTCACGGACCAACCAGCGCGCCCGCTTGATCGGTACACGGCGGCGCAACGGCAGTTATTATATTATGTGTGGCATGATGATTTGGTGATGCAGCGGTTGAAAAATGCCGCATTCACTTTTCCAACCACTTATTTCCAGACACTTTTTACTGGATGGTTGAACTTTTTGCATGAACAGCCAGACGGTGATTTGGCAGGATTTCTGGATCGGGTTGATCCCGAACTCAGCGGCGTGGCGGCAGATGTTGCCATGCAGTCATTGCCTGAAGCCACTGAGGCAACCATTGACGAGTTAATTCAGACGATCACGTCTGCCTCGACGGTGACCCGACTGCAGGCAATCAAACAGGCGATTGTTGAAGCGCAACGTTTGGGAGACAAGCAGAAACAAGGCGAGTTAACGGTGCAATATGTGAATCTCATGAAACTTTTGAAGCAACAACAAGGCTAGGGGAGGAACTTTAATGGCTGAGAAAAAAACAGCAACTGAAGTAAGCAAGACCACAAAGAAGACAACGGCTGCATCTGCCAAGAAGACGGCAACCGATGTTAAGGCGACGGCCAAAAAGACCGCAACCAAGAAAACAACGGCCAAGAAGACTACCGCTAGCAAGACTCACACAACCACGAAGGCATATGATAGTGCTGTCAAGGCTGTGATCAAAGATTACAAGAAGAAAAAGCAGATTACCGAAGATGACCTGACCGCTAAATTGATCAAGCCATTCGAGCTTAAGAGCAATGCGATTGATGATTTGATGCAGAAAATCGAAGACAACGGCATTGCGATCGTCGATGAAAACGGCGAGCCGGCAACCATCAGCCTGAAGAAGCAAAAGAAGGTTTCCAAGAAGGAAATGAGCGACATGTCCGCACCTTCAGGGGTCAAGATTAATGACCCTGTGCGGATGTACCTGAAGGAAATCGGTCGTGTTTCCTTACTGACGGCGGACGAAGAAGTCGCGTTGGCGCTGAAGATTGAAAAAGGCGATCAGGAAGCCAAACAGCGCCTGGCTGAAGCCAATTTACGGTTGGTTGTTTCAATTGCCAAGCGGTACGTCGGCCGGGGCATGCAATTCCTGGATCTGATTCAGGAAGGTAACATGGGCCTGATGAAGGCGGTCGAGAAGTTTGATTACCGCAAAGGATTCAAGTTCTCCACGTACGCGACCTGGTGGATTCGTCAGGCGATCACCCGTGCCATTGCCGACCAAGCCCGCACCATTCGGATTCCCGTGCATATGGTTGAAACCATTAACAAGTTGATCCGGATTCAGCGGCAACTGCTTCAGGACCTTGGTCGTGAACCAACACCTGAAGAAATCTGTGCCGAAATGGATATGCCAACTGAAAAGGTCCGCGAAATTCTTAAAATCGCCCAAGAACCGGTATCCCTTGAAACCCCAATTGGTGAAGAGGACGATTCTCATCTAGGTGATTTCATTGAAGATCAGGACGCCACTAGTCCGGAAGACCACGCTTCCTATGAACTGCTCAAGGAACAGCTGGAAAGTGTTCTCGACACCTTAACCGACCGCGAAGAAAATGTTTTGCGGTTGCGCTTCGGCCTTGACGATGGTCGTACTCGGACACTGGAAGAAGTCGGCAAAGTCTTCGGTGTGACCCGCGAACGGATTCGGCAAATTGAAGCAAAGGCGCTACGGAAACTACGCCATCCAAGTCGTTCCAAGCAACTTAAAGATTTTCTTGAATAATTAAAGCAAGTCTGCAAAGCCGCCGTCTCTCGGTTGAGAGATAGCGGCTTTTTGCGTTCAAACCAATTGATTTTAGACCGAATACCAGCATCTTCGCATCAGTTTGTTATAATGAAAACTGTTAATTAGATGAGGGGATCGTAAAGTTAATGGATCATATACATTTATCAAAGCGCCTGCAAACGATCAGCACGTTTATCGAACCCGGCGAACGGGTTGCGGATGTCGGTACCGATCATGCTTTTTTACCAATTGAGCTTGTCCACCGTGGCGTGATTCAATTCGCCGTCGCCAGTGATATTGGCGCTGGCCCGGTAGCAATTGCCAAACAAAACGTGGCTGCCGCGGGGTTAACCAAGCAAATCGACGTGCGCCAGGCAGACGGTTTAGCCGGAATCAAGCTGGTTGATGCCATCTCGACCATTGTCATTGCTGGCATGGGCGGGCAATTAATTACCAATATTCTCGACGCAGGTAGTACGCGCATGGACGGCACTGAAACACTGGTACTGGCGCCGAATCGTCACCAATATGATGTCCGTCTCTGGCTAGACAAGCATGGATACGGTATTATCAGCGAACAGATTGTCGAAGATGAAGGTCATATTTACGAGATTATGGCAGCTGGTAAAACCAAACCAGATGTTCCGTATTCAGAAGCAGATCTGCGCTTCGGCCCCATTTTGCGCCGCCAGAAAAATCCGGTGTTCATGAAAAAGATGCATCGGGAGGCTGAAAAGACCGAAGCCGTTCTTGAGGGATTGGCAGACGCACGAATGGTACCACTGGCTAAGATTCGCGAACAGGAGCATATCCTGGCACTCATTAAGGAGGAGTTAAACGCACATGACAAGCGGTAAGCAGATTATCAATCGATTCGAAGATTATGCACCTTTAAGCCTTGCTTGGGAACGGGATCCCAGCGGACTGCAATTAGGCAATCCGGAACGAACAGTCAAAACGGTTTTGGTGACCCTTGATGTTCGTCCGGAAGTGGTTGAGGAAGCCGAAGCGGTTCATGCTGACATGATTTTTTCCCACCATCCGGCCATGTTTCGGCCAGTTCACAACCTCGACCTGCGGGTACCGCAAAACGCTATGTATGCGCAGATTCTGAAGGACGATTTGCTGGTTTATAGCGCCCATACGAATTTGGATCGGGTTCAGGAAGGTATGAATGACTGGCTGGCCGAAGCACTCGGTTTAAGCCAGGTCGTGCCGTTTATTAACGAAGGTGAAGGCGCCAATATGGGGCGGATCGGCCTTTTACAGGAACCAGTCCGGCTCGAAGCCTTCGTTGAACAGGTCAAAGCTGCTTACAACGTTAAGGGACTTCGGGTGATCGCGCGCGACTTGGATCGCCGGGTTCAGCGGGTTGCCATTCTTGGCGGTGATGGCGGCGACGCGTTCAACGATGCCAAGGAAGCCGGCGCGGATGTTTTCATTACCGGTGATGTGTACTATCACACCGGCCATGACATGTTGGCAGCGGATTTGCCCGTCATCGACCCAGGCCATCACATCGAAGCCATCATGAAAGGCAAAGTAGCCGCCTTGATCAATGAATGGGCAGCAGTAGAAGGTTGGGACGTCCAAGCTATTCCGTCCAAGTTATCCACGGATCCGTTTACGTTTATGTAGTCACCGTCAGATAATCAAAAAAATCAGCGTTCAATCACTAGGTTGGGCAAGACACTAAACTAACGCCTAGAGAATCTTGACCCATACTAGGCTTCGCGAAAACGTGCGCAAAACGGCTTTGCATGCTAAAATGAAACAAATTAACTTTCACCAATGATGATTGAAGGAGCGAAATGCTATGCCATTAGTCCATATTGATTTAATTGAAGGCCGCTCGCCGGAGCAATTGAAGGCGCTTGTCAAAGATGTGACTGCTGCAATTGTTAAGGATACCGGCGCCCCAGCTGAACATGTGCACATTGTGTTAAATGAAATGGCAAAAGAACATTACGCCGTTGCGGGTGTTTTAGCGGCCGATAAGGCGTAAGGTTCTGCAAGTTTTTTGGAAAGAAGGGAACGCTGATGGCAGATCATGACGAAGCCACCACCCAGGATCAGGCATATTTTGATAAAATGAAGCAACAGATTCTTGATGCGCTGGAGACAGTGATCGATCCTGAATTGGGAATCGATTTGATTAATCTTGGGCTCATTTACGGGGTTGATCTGGATGAAGATGGCAAGTGTACCGTTGAAATGACGCTGACCACGATGGGTTGCCCATTGACGGATATGCTGGATGCCGATATTAAGCGGGCCTTGACTGCGATTGATGGGATCGAGAGTGTCGAAATCCATCTGGTTTGGTACCCGGCATGGGGCCCGGAACGGCTCAGTCGCTATGCCAAAATGGCACTGGGTATCCATTAACGTTTTGGTTGTCAAAATTCACCGTAAAAGCCGCCGTTTCTGGCGGCTTTTGAGTGTTTTCCTGCAAGTTTCTTTTTTACTAGCATTCGTTAAATATCGAGGTTGACATGGCTTATTGGACCCGGTTAAATGAATTAACGCGCAAGTATACGCCCATTTTGCCACTTAAAGAACAAATGACGGCAATGGATGCGTGGCAAACGGCAGTAGCGAATCATCGCCTGCCGCAACACGCCTTACCTTGGTTAGGATTGACTGCGCCGCAAACCGAACATGCTTTAGCTTTGCCTGACGCGCGATTGGCGGAGTTGCAGCAACTGGATCATTTGTTGCATAATTTTCGGCGTTACATTGCGTTTCATTATGGGATGTGGTCATTTGTCCACGCCGACTTCTTTAACGTCTGGCACCGTTTATATGGTTCCCAGCGGTATTTGGAAGTCGCAGCCGGTAACGGTTACGTTAGCGCCGGGTTGCGGGCGCAAGGGGATACCACGATTACAACGGACGCGCACACTTGGGTCAAAGAAAACGTGACCGGCCAGCAACCCTTAGTCCCAGTTAAAACCGCCACCGCTAATGCTTCCTTGTTCCTATATGCCGACCAGGTTGATGCGGTGGTCATGGCGTGGAGCCCGGATAAGGATCCGAACGATGTGCGCTTTTTACGTATCATGGCGCGGTCTTTTCCCGATAAACAATTGTTTGTGATCGGTGAGCGCCAAGGGGCCACCAACAGTCGCTTGTTTTGGCAGGAAGCTCGACAGGTACCGGATAGACGCGTGTTCGCGTTGAATCGTGCTTTAGGTCATTTTGATGCGATTCATGAGCGGGTTTATCGGTTGCAGTAATGCTGGCTGGTGGATTAGGGACTGTTTCTTAAGTGTATTGTCGGTTGACAAGTGGGTTTTCTGGCGCCATAACGCGTTCGCCGGCGCAGGGGTCCTTACACTTCGACCCCTAGGCGCGCCGGCTCACGCTCAGCTCACTTCACAGGAGGGTCTCGTGAAAAAATTATTTTTGATTGATTTTCTATGGATCGGCTTGGCGATTTTGGCTGGGTTGGTTTGGTCGCAGAATGATCAAAATGAATATGCCAGTCAGCTGGACCATCTTGGGATGTCTGAAATGGCGCAGGAATATGTCACGAGCAGTTCGCGAAGTGTGACGAAGGCGGTGGCTGAGCTTGAGAAAACCGATTTTTCCGGTTACCAAGTGCGGTTTGTGACGAAACAGCTGGTTTACATGTATCAACGTGGGTCGGTCGCGAGTCTTCCAGTGGAAACCGGACAATGGTTTTCAACGGGGGATTTTGCCTCAAGTCTGCCCGTGGCGGTGGTCGGCCATGATTTAGCAGATAAGCTTTACACCGGCAGTAATAATCAACGTTACCTGAGTGTTAACGGCCAGTACATTCCGGTCATGGGGATAGTCGGTACGCGCAAAGGCAGCCCCCTTAACAAAGCAGTTTTCCTGAATGCTTCGCCGAGTATGGCGAATGAAGGTCTGACCTTGAAGCACGTTAAAATTTATGTCGATGGCGCCAATCAGCATAGTAAAACATTGAAGACAATTTTACGGGCGAGTCGCGTCCATCGCGTCCATTTTAGCGACAGCGATGCGGCTACCTGGTGGCGCGCTTATGGGCAAACTGCTTTATTCTGTGTGTTACTGCTAATGGGAGCAGGAATCTTAAGTTTATTGATGGTGACGTTGATCGGGCCGTTACAAACATCCGGCTTGGAAATCAACATGCGTGCCAGATATTTACGCGGTGTTTTATCTAGCTGTGCCAGTCATGTGGGCATCAGTCTGTTTCTCGGCGGCTTGTTTGCCAATTGGTGGTTCTACTTTACCACCCGGACCAATATCTGGAGTTTTCTGGTTATTTTAACGATCGCCACTATTTTTTTCCTGCGTTACTTAATTCGCAGAAAGGATCGAACAAGTGCAACTACCTGAAGCTTTTAAAGAAAAATATACCCGGCTATTAGGTGCGGATGCAGCGGCTTTTTTGGCCAGTTTTGATGCAGCACCGGTGAGTGGCTTCCGGCGTGATCCCGCCAAACCCTGGCCGCTGGATGAAGCAACGGATGATCCTGTTCCTTGGAGTCCTTGGGGATATTATGGCAAAATTGCCGGCAATGACATTGATCACGTTGCCGGTCTGGTTTACAGCCAAGAACCCAGCGCTCAGTTTGTGGGCACGGTCGCTGCGACACAAGCAGGTGAACGGGTGCTTGATCTTTGCGCTGCTCCCGGCGGTAAGTCGACGCAACTGGCCAGTTATCTGGGCGATACCGGCCTGCTTGTCAGCAATGAGATCAACCCGGACCGCGCCAAGGTGCTATCAGGCAATCTCGAGCGCTGGGGCAGTCAAAACATTTTGGTGACCAATAATGATCCCGACACGTTGGCGAAGGCTTGGCCGCAAACATTTGACCGAATTTTGGTTGATGCACCGTGTTCAGGCGAAGGCATGTTTCGCAAGGATCCGGATGCGGTTCAATATTGGCATCGCGATTATCCGGCCGAATGCGCTGCTAGACAAAAGCAGATCCTACAAGCGGCCGTTAAAATGTTGCAACCCGGCGGCAAGTTGATTTATTCGACATGCACCTTCAGCCCGGAAGAAGATGAGCAAATCATCGCATGGTTACTGACAAACTATGACATGACGCTTGAGCCCATCAAAACTTATCCAGGAATGGAAGCCGGGCGACCGGAATGGGCCGATGGCAACCCAGAGTTAGCCAAAACGGTACGCTTGTTCCCACATCGGCTGCGCGGCGAAGGTCATTTTGTGGCTAAATTACGCCTAGCTGGCGAAAAAACGGTGCACACCACTGCAACGGTTTCGGTCAAACCATTGGCGAAGCCGGCAATGGATGAGGTTCATGACTTTTTTACAACCAGCTTAAATCAGCCGTTAACCGGGCAATTCTATCGTCACGGTGATTTCTTGTCATTGCTGCCAGCAACCATGCTGCCATTTGACCGGGTCAAAGTGGTGCGGGCAGGTTTGGAACTTGGCAGTTTTCGCAAAAAACGTTTCGAACCCAGCCACAGTTTGGCCACCGCATTATCGCCAAATACGTTTCAGACCGTCATCGAGGTTGATCAGGATGATTATGCCCGCTATCGCCATGGTGAAACCTTATCGGCAACCGCCGCTGGTAAGCGATTTGTGTTACTCACGTTTGAACACAAACCGTTTGCGATCGGCAAATTGGTCAATGGCACCATCAAGAACTTTTATCCAAAAGGGCTGCGCGTTTAGCCAGTAATCGGTATTAAAAAAGATGATCCAAGAGTGCGACTTTTGACTCTTAGATCATCTTTTTTGTCGGTCCTACTCTGCTGTTAACGATCAAATCGCCGGCAAATTGCGAGCACGGCGATAATGCTCCAGCTCGGTGCCGAGAAGGGCAGGAGCAGTTTGCAAGGCTTGCCAGTTTGTGACGCCAAGCAGTGCATAAAGTTGCTGGATCTGGTGTAAGAACTCCTGAAAATAAGCAAGCGTTGCGGCATAGCCGGTTTGAATCAAATGATGCAGCACCAGTCCGCTAATCCCGACCGCGTGTGCGCCTAACCGCTGCGCTTTGATCACATCTAGTGGTGAACGAACGCCACCGGTTGCCAGAATCGTCAGCGGCAAGCCACGAGCCTCAAGTAAGGATTCAGCCGTCGTCTGGCCCCAGTCCCGCATATACCCAAAGTCCTGCTGCGGCCGGCGTGCATTTTCAATAATGGCGAAATTGGTGCCGCCACGACCGCCTACATCGACATAGCGGATACCCAACTGCTGCAAAGTCTGCAAGTCTTCACGAATGAACCCGTTACCGACTTCTTTTGCCACCACCGGAACGGAGACTCCCGCTGCAATCGCCTGAATGTTGTCATGCCATAAAAAGTCGCGATCACCTTCAGGCATAACAACTTCCTGCGCCGCATTCAAATGCACCTCCAGCGCATTCGCGTGCAACATGGCCACTGCCTTCATGGCCGCATGTATATCATGACCGGCACCGATGTTAGCCAGAATAAAGCCATCAGGGTTGTGCTGCCGTAATGTCGTGAACGTTGAGCTCAACCCAGGGTCATGCAAGGCGACGGACTGCGATCCACTGGCAATCGCAACGTCCAGCGCATTGGCTAATTGACCGAGTTGGGCATTCAATTTGCCGGTTTGTGGCGAACCGCCAGTCATCGCGTTAATATAAATCGGCCAGCGCCAACCAAAAGGTAACGGGGGCGTCAGATCAACATCAGCTAAGGCCGTTTCCGGAAGCGCACGATGAAGCAACCGGATTTGATCAAACCCGGCATTAGCATCGGCTTTGAAATATTTTTCCGCCAAGAAGACGTGCTCATCCTTGCGATGTGATTGCTGACTCTGTGTCATCAAACTGCTCCTTTGTAATCACTTGAGCGTCTGGGCCAATTTTAGTGCTGAGGATGCGATCACCGAAAGCCGGACGCAATGCGGTCATGAGCACATCCACATAGGGTGCCGTTGTGAGAATTTTGACATTAGGTCCCGCGTCCATAGTGACGAAGGCCGGAATACCAAGCCGGCGCTGTTCCTGCACCAGTTGCCAAGCGCGTATGGTTTCTGGCAGAAAATAAGTGAATGGCGGTTCTTCGGCCATGATCGCAGCGTGCATGCGCATACTGGACAATTCGGTGAGCGCGCCGATCGTAGCAAAATCATTTTCAGCCAACGCCGTGATCATGGGACTTATCAAGGCTTCGTTGGCTTGCACCCAGGCCTGGTAATAAGGGCTGGTCGCGGCCGTATTGGCCATGCCGGTGCGGGAACTGACCGCTTTTTTCTGATCCGAAACGGTGACAACCAACATGCGTAACGGCAAGGTCGGCTGAATCGCCAAGGGTTCGGCAAATGAAGAGGCATCGTCAAAGCCACGATGCCAAATGACGGCGCCGCCAAAAATCGATCGGGTTGCCGAGCCGGATCCGCGCCGGGCCAAGCGCGATAAGTCGATTGGGGATAAATTTAAGCCAGCGGCACGACTGGCGGCCAGTGCCAGTGCCGCAAATGCCGAGGCAGAACTGGCCCAACCTGCCGCAGTCGGTACGTGGTTCAACGAGCTCACCCGGGCGCGGGTTTTAATATTAGCTAACTTCCGGACGTGATCCAAGAACCGGCTGACAGCGACTGGCGATTGTGGTTGATCATTGAGGACAAAATGGTCTTCTGAAAGTGTTGAATCAAACGTCACCGCTGTATCTGTATAAAAATCGTTCAGCGTCAGAGAAATGCTGCTCGTTGCCGGCAACATAAGCTTCTTGTCAGCTTTACCCCAGTATTTAATGAGCGCAATATTCGTATGCGCACGTGCGTAAGTTGTCATAGGTGCCTCATTTCGTTTCAAAGTGATATTCCCAGACCTTGACCGCATTAGCTGCTTTAAGCGCCTGAATAATCGTCGGCGCCTGGTCTTCTGCAGCAAGGGCAATCATACAGCCGCCCATGCCGGAGCCGGTTAATTTAGCCCCATATGCGCCGTGATCGATGGCGACATTAATCAATCGATCCAGCTCCGGACTGCTGACACCAAGTGCAGCCAAATCGGCCTGATCGCGATTCAATAGTTGCCCTAACGTGATAATATCATCCTGTGCCAAAGCTAATGCTGCCTGGCGAACCGCGGTGCCGATGTCCGTAATAAGCGGTCGATAAACTTTAGGCGCCTGTTTAAGCTTTTGCGCGACAAGATCAACCGCGACTTTGGTTTGACCCGCAATGCCGGTATCAGCAATGAGCAAAACACCATTCCGCGGCATCATGATTGACCGCAATGATTTGCCCCGAACAAACCACTGCGGCTTTTCGGCACTAGCCGTTGCTGCATCTAAGCCGCTGGGATTGCCATGCAGTGCTTTTTCGGAAATATCGGCCCAGTTCAACAACGCCGTGCGCGTTAACGGCGTCTGAAACGCATCGTAAAAGGCCCGCACGACCGCCACCGCAGTTGCTGCTGACGATCCCATTCCTCGCTCAGATGGCAAGGCACTGATAATAGTGAGGTGAAAACCTTGCTTACTGGCATCGAAGAACACAAGCAACCGGCGAATCAGCATGGCAATGCCGGCAAAGTTGGTCAGCTGACCCGCGTTCAAATCACCGGTAAAAAAAGCCGATGTAACCTCCTGCCGCCCATCAGGCAACGGTGCCACCCGCGCTGACAAGCCGATGCTTTTGACCGGAAGCGCAATAGCGGGTTCCCAATAAACGACCGCGTGCTCCCCAATAAGAATAATTTTTGCGTAACTTTTACCCGTCCCGATTTCCATATAAACACCTCGTTAATATTCTTTACTTATGATAGCGCAAACGCCGATCGGACACTACTTAGTTATGCTAGACTAAAGCATAAGTCATCATCACCATTGATTGAAACTTGAGGAGGCACAGCATGGGGCTGCAGTTTATTTTAGGTGACGCAACAAGGGATCATGCTCAAACCATGGCAGCCATGATCCAGGAACAACTCGCTGCTGATCCGCAAAATCAGATTTTCTTTTTAGTGCCGAACCATATTAAATTCGAAGCAGAAATCGATCTTCTCAAACGCTTGCGCCAATTGCAACAGGGTGAGGCGGATGCGTACGCTCAGAGTCGGGTGCAGGTACTGTCATTTTCGCGTCTGGCCTGGTTTTATTTGAAAAACACGCCACTTTATCAACAACCGCGGCTTGATCAGGCAAGCAATACCATGTTGGTGGCCAAAATTCTGGCTGATCGGCAAGACGACTTGACCATTTATGCCGGTGAAGCGCAACATACCGGTTTCGTGACGCAACTTGCCGATCAATTAAGCGAATTGATGATCGGCCGTATCACTGCCGAAGATCTGATGCATACGGTATCGGCTTTAGCTCCCGGTGATCGGCATCGCGCGAAGTTGCGCGATCTGGGGATCATTCTTGACCAATATGAAGCAGAAATCGGCCCTTATGCCACGACCGCAAGTTTACTGAGTGGCTTGCAGCAAGCCATGCGCACGCAGGACCTAAGCCACACGTTTATCTATCTCAATGATTTTAACGTATTTTCTGCTTCCGAGTCCGCGTTAGTCGAAACCATGCTCGAAACGGCCGCCGAGGTAACGCTCGGGTTAGTGCTGAATAAGCCATATCCGCTTAATCCGCCAGTTGCTCCGAACTTATTTTTACCCGCTGGTCGACTTTACCAACGGCTTTACCAAAAGGCAAAAACGCTGCATGTTCCGATTCGTCCGGATCGATTTGCGGCACCGCGTCAAATCAGTCGCGGCATGCAACAAGTTGCAAATTGGTGGGAGGCCAATACTGACTTGCAACCATCAACAGCTCCGACTTCTGAAACCGCTGAGCAAATTCATCTGGCCATCGCGACCGATCCGTATCAGGAACTGCGGCATGTGGCTCAGCACATTTATCGCGCAGTTCGGCATGGTGCGCGCTATCGTGATTTCCTGATTTTAGCACGACGATTGGAGCCTTATGCAACCGTGATTCCGGCGATTTTTGCCGAATTTTCGATCCCGCAGTTTACCGATTTGCAACGGCCGATGAAGGACCATCCGCTAGTTGTCTTGATGGAAAGTCTGTTTGCGATTCAAAAACACGATTATCAGTATCAAGATGTCATGCGTCTGCTGCACACGGAGCTATTGTTGCCGGAAGGGATGTCACTGGCCGAATTTCGGGATGCAGTGGACACAACGGATAACCACCTAGTGCGGACGGGCATTGCCGGGAAGCAGCGCTGGACGCAACCAGCTGCATGGCGCTATTTTCAGCGCAATCCTGACACCGATGATCCGCAGATGCATCCGGAAGCCGCTAAAACCGCGCAGATCAATGCGATTAAAACGTTGATCGCCCAAACCGTCCCAACGTTGCTAAAACAATGGCGGACCGCAAAAACAGGGGCGGAGGCAGCAAGCGACCTCTATCGCTGGTTGGACGCAAATGGCGTCATTGATCAACTGCGCGCTTGGCGGCAAACTGCCAGTGACGCCGGTGATCTGACCCGCAGCCGCGCCCATGAGCAGGCGTGGACCACTTTTACTGCGTTATTGGACGACTATGTCACGATCTTGGGCAGTGCCAAATTTGACCGGGAGCAGTTTCACGAATTGCTGGCCGCGGGATTTGCCAGTGCCACGTACACCCAGATTCCGGCGACGCTTGATGCGGTTGTCATTTCTGAAACCGGCTTGGTGCGGTTAGCCAAGGCAAAACATGTTTTCGTCATTGGCGCAACTAACACGGCCATGCCGGATGTCCCCACTGATGATGGCGTGTTGAACAGTGAGGAGCGCCAATTGTTGGCTGCTCAGTTGCCGGATGATCGCTTCTTACCTGAACAAGGCCCGACAACAACTTTAGGCGATCCATTTATCAACTACCTGGGCTTCATGGCAGCGTCAGACGAATTGACGTTGAGCTATCCGGTTCAAAATGCCCAGGAAAACAGCGAAAATCAGGCCTCACCTTATTTTCAGCAAATGGGGAATGCACTGCACCTAACGCCAACCGCTTGGGCACCGGTTTCGCTGACAACGCCGGTCGAAACCGTTTTAGGCAGTCCGCGGGCAATGTTGAGTGACTTTGTACGGGCCGCCGGTAATGCCCAACAACAAAAACTGCCATTGGGGCAAGCGTGGCAAAGCGTTTTGAAGGCGTTGAAACAAACCAATTTAGCAACGTTATCCCGCCGCCTCGCTGGTAGTCTCACTTATCAGAATGATCCGGGACACCTTGATCCGGATTTAGCTATCCAACTTTACGGACGGGACATGAATGTTTCGGTTTCCCGGCTTGAAACTTACTATCTCAATCACTTTGAATATTTTCTCAAGTACGGCTTGCTCCTGCAACCGCGTCCGGAGTTTGAGCTTTCACCAGCCGACACCGGCAGTTTGTTCCATGCAGTGCTGGACCGGTATTTGACCCAACTACGCGAAGAACATATGACATTGGCAGATGTTGACCCATCTGCTATCAACGCCGCCGTTCCGCTGCTTGTTGAAGACATTGCCAGTCAGCCGGGTTATGAAATTCTCGGCAGTACGCATCGCATGCTCTATCTGACCAGACGTTTAAGCCAGCTACTGATCCAAGTACTGGTTAACATGCGCCAGCAACAACAACGCAGTGGGTTTCGTCCGATACGCACCGAATTGCAATTTGGACGAATCGGGGACACCAAAGGCTTGCCGGGGTTATCCTGGCCGTTGCCGCATGGTGGCCGCGTTAACGTTCGCGGCAAAATCGATCGCTTAGATGTTTATCGTGAACCGAATGCGCGCCGCTTTATCATTGTTGACTATAAGAGTAACCAGCATCGGTTTAATGACAGTGATGCCTATTACGGGATTGCCTTGCAAATGCTGACGTACATTGAAGCCATGACAAACGTTCCTATCGACCCGCCGT